>Ga0157370_10001100_pt1 | contig 33920 bp, 28 predicted proteins | sample C35metaG_FD_113463 | JGI IMG/M metagenome (GOLD analysis project Ga0157370, IMG submission 113463) | Corn rhizosphere microbial communities from Kellogg Biological Station, Michigan, USA - C3-5 metaG | ecosystem: Host-associated > Plants > Roots > Rhizosphere > Soil | place: USA: Michigan... | reverse complement strand
CTTGTCCAAGCCAGCAACAGCCCCCATCAGCCGATCGAGGACATCAACTTCATCAATGTCGCGATCGAGGATTCGGCGAGGGCCGCCCATCCCGGCTTCGCCGTCGGCGTGACCAAGCGCGGCAGCGCGGCGGTCGGCCCGGTGAACATGATCGGCGTCATTGCCTATGGCACGGCGAAAGGCGATCTCGATACCAGCCAGCTCACCTCGTGGTATCGCGATTGCGCGGGCGTGCACCAGTCCTGCGATCACGGCGTGTCGCGCCTCCAGGTACAAACCGAGGCCGGGCTGTCTTTCTCCAATCAGGTGCCCCATGCCGGACGGAACACGGCGACCTTCACGAATTCGCCTTGCGCCGCCGGCAACCCTCAGCATTGGCTCGCCGTTCTCATCAACGGCGCGACCTATTACATACCGGCCTGCCATCCATGAGCGATCGGGCGCGAAGAGCCAAATGAGATAACGATCTCCCGCCGCGCGCGGGGCGTGCCTGTCGCCGATATTCTGACGGGAAGGATGCGGAGATGACGATAACGAGTTGCCGGTCCTGTGACGGACGCGATCTGCGCGTCATTCTCGATCTCGGCCGGCATCCGGTCTCCAACGCGCTCCTCACCGCGGCGGATCTCGCCCAGGACGAAGCGCGCTATCCGCTGGTGGTGGCGCTGTGCCGGGATTGCGCGCTGCTGCAGGTCATGGAGACCATCCCGCCGAACGAGCTCTACCAACGCGATTATCCTTATTTTTCCTCATCCTCGCCCGCGCTGCTTCGCCATGCGTCGAGCTTGGCGCAAAAGCTCGTCGGCGAGCGCAACCTCGGCCCGCATTCCTTTGTCATCGAAGTTGCGAGCAATGACGGCTATCTCTTGCGCAATTTCGTCGAGCGCGGCGTGCCCTGTCTCGGAATCGATCCCGCACGCGGTCCCGGCGATGCGGCGCGTGCGCGCGGCATCGCGACGCTCACCGATTTCTTCGGCACGCGCATCGCCGAAGCGCTGGCGGCGCAAGGCCGGCTCGCCGATGTGGTGATCGCGAACAATGTCGTCGCCCATGTCGATGCCATCAACGATTTCGTCGCCGGCTTCGCCCGCGTGCTGAAGCCGACGGGCGTTGCCGTCTTCGAATTCGCCTATGCCGTGGACATGATCGAGTCTTGCGAATTCGATACGATCTATCACGAGCATCTCTTCTATCATACGCTGCACGGGCTCGAGCCGCTGTTCGGGCGCCACGGGCTTCATCTCAACGATACCGAGCGCTTGCCCATCCATGGCGGCTCGCTGCGTCTCATCGTCAGCCGCGATCCGCTGCGCAGCGAGCGGTTGCGCGCGCTGTGGGAGCGCGAGGCGGCGCTGGGAGTCGGCCGGCCCGGCTGGTACGAGAGTTTCGCCGCCCGGACGAGCGAGCTGAGATCGGCTCTGGTTGCGCTGCTGCGCAAGGAGAAGGCCGCAGGCGGGCGGATCGCCTGCTATGGCGCGGCCGCCAAGGGGGCGACGCTCGTCAACTATCTCGATCTCGGCCCGGGGTTCTTCGAATATGTCGTCGACGCGAACCCATTCAAACAGGGAAAGTTGATGCCGGGGCAGCGAATTCCGATCGCGCATCCGGATCGGCTTCTCGCCGACAAGCCCGACGCCGTGCTTCTTCTCGCCTGGAACTTCGCGGGCGAAATCCTTCGCCAGCAGGAGCGGTATCGCGCAGCGGGCGGACGTTTCATTGTTCCGATTCCGCGGCCGCGGGTGATCGCGCCCGGCGAGGCCGTGAGCGACTCCCTGTTCGCGCTTTAGCCGGGAGGAGGGTGTTCCAGCCGTGGCGTATCGGATCGGTCATGCGTGAAGAGGTCGAAACTGTGCGGGAGCCTGCCGCGCCGCCGCGAGGCGGGCGGATGGTAGAGGGCTTCGCCGCCGTGCCGCGGATCGATCCACTCCCACCAGGGACAGCGCGGCCGCTCTGGTCGGTCATGATCCCGGTCTATAACGGCACGGATTATTTGCGCGAAACGCTACGCAGCGTGCTGCGCGAGCCGAGCATCGCGGAGATGCAGATCGAGGTCGTCGACAATTGCTCGGACCGCGACGATCCGGAGGCCCTGGTCCACGAGCTTGGCCGAGGCCGCGTCCAGTTCCATCGCCAGCCGCACAATGTCGGTCCCATCGAGAATTTCAATACCTGCATTCGCCGCGCGCGCGGCGAATGGGTTCATATTCTCCACAGCGACGATCTGGTGCTGCCCGGGTTTTATTCGCGCGCCTGGAACGGTCTCTTCGTCGGCCCCGATATCGGCGCCGCCTTGTGCCGGATCGTGCATATCGACGAGCATGGGCGCAATGCTTGCTACAGCGGCGACCGGTATTTGAGCGAGCTCGAGGCGCCGCAGCGGACGGTGCTAGGGCGCGACTTCGCCGATCGCCTGTTCCTCAATCAGCGGATTCAATTCGCGGGCATGGCGGTGCGGCGCTCGACCTATGAGCGCCTTGGCGGATTCCGTCCGGAGCTGGTCCACTGCGCCGATTGGGATATGTGGATTCGCATCGCTCTCGCGACGCGCATTTTTTACGAGCCGGAGCCCTTCGCGTGCTTTCGGCTTCACGCCCAGGCGGATAGCTCCGCGAAGGTGAGAACCGGCCAGAATGTCGTCGATCAGCGGCGCGCGATCCGCCTGGCATCGACCTATGTGCCGCCGCAACAGGCGCGGCGAACCTGCCGCAGTGCCATGCATGCGGCCGCAGTCGAGGCGATGGCGCGGGCCCGCCGCCTATGGAAGGCCGGCGATCGCGCCGTGGCGCTGCGGCAGGCCTGGCAGGCGCTGCGCTGCAGCCTCGCGCCCGGTATCGTGTTGCGCTTGGGATATTTTCTTCTCTATGCGGCGACGAATTCCGGCCGCGGCGCAAACGGCCGGGCGAAAGCAACGCATCAATCCTCGGGATGACCGAGCTGATCAGTCTGCCTGGCTTGCCGCACCGATCGTGTCAGAGCCGGCGCTCGCCCGCGGCTTGGGCGTGCACCCGTGCTATTGCCGCGATTGCTTCACGCCGGGCATCCGGCAAAGAGGATTCCCAAGAGAGCGACCATAGCGTTTGCGTGAGCGGCCCTGGTGACCAAGAACACGCGTGCCTGGTCGAGATAGGACGGCAGCGGCTGCACAGAAAATTCCGGGAAGTCCATGAGAAAATCTTCGAACGCTTCCTTTTGGCCGATCTCGCCAATGTCGGCACGCCAACCCCAATCATCGAAGAAAATCACCGCCTTATCCGCCATCAAAGGCGCGCAGAAGCACAGCGCATCGTAGGAGGTGTAGATGTCACAGTCGACCATCACCAGGCTTACTTTGTTCAGCTTGAGCTGCGCCTTCGTCCGAGCCGTTAGCGTATCCGCATACCATCCCTTGACGAAATTCATCGTCTCTCGCGGTACCCCCTTTTTTCTCAAATAGCGCACCGTCGCAGGGAGGGTTGATGCGCTCGCGCCCGGCTCCCATCCTTGATGCGCCGCCTCCTTCGGAAAGCCTTCGAAGGAATCGAATCCGATGAGCCGAGCATGTTTCACGCCCGCATGGCGAAGTGCGTGATGCATGCACGCGTACGATGTTCCCCGGCTCACGCCGAACTCCAAATAGTCACCGAGGCGATGATCGGAGCCTTTGAGAATATTGATCGCGTTCAGCGCGCACTGGAAGAAGTCGCTTTCCGGGACAAGAGGTTGCCAGCGGAGCATCCCCCGTGCGCGGAGTTTGTGCCTGGCTTGGCGTGCCCAATGTTGGAGTCCCACCGCGTTCAGAAAGACGCTGACGTACCGCACCGCTTCTCCCGGTCTGATCGAAACAAAGGGTTCGGAAATGTTCGCGGCTGTCGCTTGCCGCCGCGTGCGCGGCCGGCCCCGGTGCTACGACCGGCAAGTGTCCGTCAACGCCTGAAGGCAGGTTGAAAGCCGGCTCGATTTCAAGACGCGGACTTCATGTCTCGATATATGCATATGCGATTCCGTCCACGCCCGACGGGACAAATCTGTGATGATTTTGAGCGCCAGCAGAAAGAGAGAGACGCACATGGTTTTTGGTTGGGTATACTCCGCTTGATTGAGTGAACATGCTGCTGGCGCCAATCTCATTGGCGGCATTCCAAGTGCCCGTCGAGGGCGGTCTTCAGAGATTTTGCGGCTGCGTAACCCGCGACGACTTGTCGAGAGCCGGTCCCGAGTCAGTCATGACGGAAAAGGGGGCAAGGTGCTGAAGGACGTCTCTTCTTCGCTTCCCACGACAGGTCGAACGCGAGCGCTGGTCGCCGCTCTATCGCTCCCAATCATTGGCGGCTCCGTCGCCGCTATGGCTGCCGTGAGCCTATCCGTTCTGCCAATTTGGGGCGACCAAGCCTGGTGTGCCTATGTCGCGAGCCGCGTGTTGGATGGAGCACGCCTCGGAACCGATATCGTCGAGGTGAATCCACCAACGATTATTTGGATGTCCGAAATACCGGTAATCTTGAGTCGCGTGATTGGCGTTTCGCTTCCGGCAACAATGCAGATTTGCCTTGGGCTGCTCATCCTGCTGTCGGTGGCTTGGTGCGCGTCATTGTTGCGGCGCACGGCGCGCCCGCGATCCGGTACCATGGCGCTGTGGCTTGCGGCCTCGATCCTATACGCGACCAGCGTCTTTCGCTGGATGGATGTTGGCGAGCGGGAGCATATCATGGTGCTGCTGCTGCTGCCGTATCTCGTCATCGCGGCGATGCGTCTCGATGGAGCGTCGCCTTCGCGCTGGCAAGGCTTTGCGGCAGGCTCGGCCGCTCTCATCGCACTCGCCTTGAAACCTCACCATCTTCTCATCGTGGCGGGGGTCGAACTCCTCCTTGCTTATCGCCAGGGCATTCGGCGAAGTTTCTTGAGGCCGGAGGCTGTTGGCGCGGTGCTCACCGGCCTCATCTATTGCCTGGCGATCTGGATCTTTGCGCGTGATTACATTACCGAGGTGGTGCCTCTCAACTACCTTGCCTATAACAGCTTCTATCACGTTCCAATCGGAGCATTGATTGTCCCTGGCCGTACGACAAAGGTCCTCGCGGTCGTGGCGTTGTGGGCCGTGGTGGAGCGGGGCCTGCAGTATCGCGCGCTCTGCGCTGTGCTGGTCATTGCCGGGATCGGCGCGACCATCGGCTATCTGATCCAAGAGAAGGGAGACCCCTACCAGTTCTTCCCGGCAGATGCCTATTTCATAACACTCGTGTCGATCATGCTCGCGGATGGATTTACACAGTGGGTGGGCTCTCCGAACCACCGGTTGTTTCAAGCATGGCCGGCAGCCGCGGTGGCGCTCGCGAGCTTTCTGGTGACCGCCTTCCTTTACTTTCCCGTCCATTTCGCGAGAGCAGCGGCGACTTACGACACCGACTATTCTCGTCCGCAGGTGGCGGTGACGAATGCGCTGCGCGCCGGCACCGCGATCGTGGTTTTAGGCCCGAACGCGATCAGCTTCGATCTCGTGCTCGACCGCCGTTTGACATGGGCATCGCGGTACTACGGCTTTTGGACCTTGGAGGCGATTTTCGACGCCCAGGAAACGAAAGATGCAAAGCTGAGACAGGCGCGATTGGCGAGCCTGTCCGACGTGGTGCACTTGACACGAACTGCCGCCGACGAGGATTTGCAGCGCTGGAAACCGAGCGTGGTGCTCGTCGAGCGTTGCGATGACCCCAGCATCTTGTGCGGGAAGTCGGAAGCTTTGAGAGAGATCGACGTGCTGCGATGGTTTCAAGAGGACCCGACGTTCAGGAACATTTGGGGAAATTATGCGTGGTGTCGGCGCATCGGTTACTACGATGTTTGGGTTGCGAAAGCCGACCAGGACACATGCCTGAGCTTCTCCTCGATATCGGCATACAAATGAACCGACCTGCACGCGTGAGCCGGCGAAGGGCTCGATCCGAATACCCGAAACGCGCTGACGGGCGTCCGTGGCGCTGCGCAGCGTCAGCGTTTGCGCTTGCTGTCGATCATCTCGACGAAGTCGCCGACATTCTTCAAGCTTTCGATCTCGCTGGTGCGGAAATGCACGCCGAAGCGCTGCTCGGCCGCCGCGACGATGTTGAGATGGTTGAAGCTATCCCAATTGGGAACATCCTCCGCCGTCGTTTCGGAGGTGAGACGAAGCGACGGGTCCTCGAACACCTCGCGGCAGATGTCTTGAAGCTTGGCGAGGGTGTCATCGGCCATCGTGCTCATTCGCGGATCCTTATGAAAGTCTTAGCTTCGGCGAAATCGGCAAGCTCGAGCCGCCAAGTCGTGACGCCGCCGGGCTGCTCGCCATCCGGCTGGAATCCCAGCCGGCGATAATGCTCGCGCACCATCGCGTTGCGCGACGAAGGTCGATATTCGCCGAGCAACGCCGTCGCCCCGGCGCGCCGTGCCGCGTCGGCCAGAACGTTCAAACACGCCGCCTCGGCGCCGCGCGCAAGAACGCGGCAGCTCATGAGCCAGGTCTCGATCTGCAGCGTCTTCCTCTCGCCCGGATGCGGCCTGGCGATAATGACCGCGATCAGGCCATTGTCGCCGAACCGATCGATCAGACGAAAGCGCAAGATCACGCAGCTTTTATCCTGGATCAGCCGCTCCATCTCCGCCTCGGTGTAGCGCCGTGTGGTGAGGTTGAATTGATTGGTCTTGTTGACGAGCTGCGTCACGCGGGCGAGGTCCTCGGGGCGCGGCGGTCCGGCCTCCATCGTCATCTCGAGGCTGCGGAGAAAGCCCTCCATATCCGTGGTGCTCGCAAGCTCGGCGTTGCGCTGCGCGTTCTCGGTGTATTGACGGACGCGGATGCGATCCTCTGCGGTGAAGGCCGCGGCCTCGAAATATCCCGCCTGGGCGATGGCGAGGTCATAATGCGCGACATCGTCGGGCAGTTCCGGCACGGCGACCATCGGCAATTCCTGCCGAATGATGGCGCGCTCCGCCGGGTTGTCGTCGACGAAGACAAAGGAGTCGAGCCCGAGTTCGAGGGTTTTGGCGAGGCGCCGCAGATTGGTGGCCTTGTCGTCCCAATTCGCCATGACCGCCGCAACCCGCTCGCGCTTCAAATGCATTTCCGGGTGACGGACGAACACCTCTTCGGCGAGATCGGGGTCGTTCTTGGAGCAGATGGCGAGAACGATCCCGCGATCGGCCAGCGACGCGGCAAAGCGCTGAAACGCCAGATAGGCTTCGCCTGCGGCGCTGCCCTGGCCGAGAACGATGCCGTCGATCCCGTCATCGCCGAGAACGCCGCCCCAAAGCGTGTTGTCGAGATCAAGGACGAGACATTTGCGCGAGAGGCCACAGGAGGCGGCGATGACGCGCGCGACGAGATCGCCATAGAGCGGCGCGGCCGCGGGGCCGATCGCCTGCTTTGCCTGATGCCAGCGCACCGGATCGCTCCAGGCCGCCCGCCCGGACCAGGCCGCTTGCCGGTCGATATCGACCAGCAGCACGCCGGCGTCGGCCGCCGCGTCGGCGAGCTTCCGGTTGAAGCGGTCGATCAGTGCAGCAGGCGCGCCCGCGACGTTCGCATCGTAGCTTCCGAACAAGGGCAGCCGCGTATTCAGCACGGTCTGCTGCAGAACCACCGCGCCGAACCGCTCCCGCGCGCGCCGCCACAGCGCGGCAAGCGCCTCGATCTCGCGATCGAGCGCCGTTTCGGCCTCGTCGCGCCTTGCCGCAATCGGCAAGGGAGCCAGCGCCGCCGCCTCGTCGAGCGCGAACAGCACGAAATCTGGCCGCATCGCCTCGAGGAACGAGTGAGGGTCGAGCACTGCCTGGCGGAACTGGCCATAAGGCGCGAGCTCGATATCGAGAAGAAGGCGGCGGTGGAGAGCGGCGACGCGAATGGCCGGAACCAGAGGCTCGACCGTCGAGGAAGCGAGAATGGCGACGCGTCGCTCGAGACAGTTCTCGGGCGGCTTGGCCTCGCTGCGCGCCTCTTGCGCGAGCTTGTCGATCCGCAGCGTTGCCAGCGAATCGCGGCGAAATCCCGCAAGGGCGATTGCGGCGTTGAGACGGTCGCCGGCGGAAGCGAGGCCGCGCGCTTGCGTTATCGCCGCGGAGAGATCGGGATGAACGGGCAACCAGCCGAGCTCGGTCATGCCAGCAATCCTCGTCAGAACTTGAAATAGAGGAATTCGGTCGGCGCATGGGAGAACGCCTTCAACAGGGCGAACAAGCCGATCGCGCTGACGATGCAGCCGCAGGCGACGGTCGGGCGCCAGACGGCGAGCGGCGTGCCGTCGAGAATCCATCCTTCGTACCAAATCGCGCGAAGCTTGGCGTTCAGCGCGGTTCGATAGTGCCGCATCCACTGCTCGACATTCGGCATGAACCAAACGATCCAGAACAAGATGGGCAGCCAGTAGAGCTCGTGAACCGAGAAGAACGGGAGGGTGGAGATCGGGAGATGCAAGGCTTGGCTCGCCGCGCGGAGGACAGGAATACGGTCGAAAAGGTCGGGCAACGCTGCTCCGTTCCAGCCGATCATGCCCTCGACGATCCGCATAGCCGTAGGCACATCCGCCGAGCGGAAGAAGACGAGTGCGAGCGTCGCGCAGAGAAAGGTGGTGAGCACGCTCGCCGCATGCCGGACCGATCGCAGCCCGAGATCGCGCCACCATTTCCAGCGGCTTTTGAGCGTCCGCCAACCATGGTTGATGGTCAGGAACACGCCGTGCAGCAGGCCGAAGATGATGAACTGCCATCCCGCGCCATGCCAGACGCCGGAAACGAACATCGTCACCATGGTCGGCCCCGCGAGCAGGACGAGGAAGGTCGAGAGCGAGGTGCGTCCCGGCCGCAGTACCGGCTTGCCGGCCGCAAGCCGCTTGCGCGTCAAGGCGAGGACGATCGGGGTGAAGATATAGGCGGTGAGGAACCGCGTCAGCGTCATGTGCCAGGATTGCCAATACTCGATGATGCTCGCGGCCTTGTAGGGCGAGGCGAAGTTGAGCGGCAGGCTGATGCCGAACAGCAGCCCCAAGCCGATCGCCATGTCGGAATAGCCTGAGAAATCGAAGTAGATCTGCATGGCGTAGGCGAGGGCGCCGCCCCATGCCTCGAGCAATGAAGGCGCGGCGCCGTGCGCGGCGGCTTCGAAGACCGGCTTGGCATAGGCCGCCACCCCGTCGGCGATGATGACCTTCTTGAACAGCCCGGCGAGAAACACCGTCGCCCCGGTCGAGATGAGATCGAGGCGAGGCCGCAGAATCCCGCGGTCGTTGAATTGCGGCAACATCTCGCGGTGATGCGTGATCGGCCCGGCGATGAGGTGAGGAAAGAAAGTGATGAAGAGGCTGTATTGGAGCGCCTGCGGCTCTTCGGCGACGCCGTCATAGGTGTCGGCGAGAAACGCGATCTGCTGGAAGGTGAAGAAGGAGATCGCCAGCGGCAGTGCAATCTCGGGGATATGCCAGGTCGTGCCGAAAATCTCGTTGATCGAGTGGCCGACGAAGCCGGTGTATTTGAAAACGCCGAGGAGCAGGACATTTCCCAAGACGCCGATCAGCAGCAGGCGCTTCGAGGGAGAGCGGGCGAGCAGCCGGCCGAGCAGGAAGTTGAACGCGATCGAGCCGACCAGCAGCGGCACGAAGGCGACGTTCCACCAGCCGTAAAAAACGAGCGACATGCCGGTGAGCCAGGCCAGTGCGAGCTGCTGGCGGCCCATCATGCCGAAGCAGTAGAAGCCGGCGAGGCAGATCGGCAGAAATCCGGCGATGAAGACCGGCGAATTGAACAGCATCGACGCTACTCCGTCGAACTGCCTTGTGATCCGCCGCCCAATCCCGTCGCAACGATGAGCGCCCGGGAGAATATCTTTGCCGCCGACCAACGGATATGGACCGCGTCGATGAACGCGTCGGGGTCCATCGCGAAATTGTGATTGGCGTCCCAGAACACCGCGCCGGAGCCGGCAAGCGCCTGGCGAATGTGATTGGTCATGTTCCGCATCACCGCGCCGTCGGGATCGTATTGCGTCTTCCATTCGGGATCGAGCGGCATGGTGACGACGATCAGCCGGCGGCCATTCGCGCCGAGATCCGCGGCGAGCTTGTGCAGCGCCGTGAGGCACACTGGATCGGGCGGCGGCAGAGCGCCGTAGGTGAGATCGCGGCTGGCCTTCGTGTCGAGCGGCGCATCCCCGTAGCGATCCATCCTGATCTCATCGAAAGGCAGCCCTCCCGTTCGCATGGCGCGCAGGATGAACACGTTCTTGATGAGGGTAAGCGGATCGAAATACTTCAAATAGAACGCGAATTCAGAGCTGCGCCGGAACACGAAATCGTCGACGTCGGCGGGATCGAACACGCGCGGATTGGTCGTCTTGCAGTCGATCAGATCCTGCGGCGCGAGGATCGTCATCACCTCCTGGATGCTGGGTATCCGCCCGACGAGGTATTCGGTGACATAGGCGGTCTGATTCATCTTCAGCCCGCAAAACGCGCCGTTCAGCGGGACGGCGCGGCCACCGCTCGCTTGCAGCACGGCGCTGCTGTCGAAATTGCGCCATGTCACCGACGAACCGGTGGCGAGAATGGTCGGCTCCTCGACAGGATGCGCGCGGAAATACGCGAGCTTTTGATCCATGCAGAGATTGTTCGAGAGCTGGGGCGGCGGCAGCAGGTCGAAATGATCGAAGGCGGCGAGCCCAAGCCACAGCAAAGAGAGGAGCGCGAGCGCTGCGCCCGCCATGGTCGCCAAATAAGCGCCCCAAACCTCGCGCGGCGCCGGTGCCGCGGTGTCGGGGCGGCGCGCGCCATGGGTGTGCGATGCCGTTCTCAGTGCGGTCCAAAATGTTCGCACTGCCATCATGTCACCAGCGAAGATGGGCGAGTTCACCCTCGGCCTCTCCCGCGCCGCGCGCACCCGGAGAGTCGATCAGATGACCCGTGTCGAAACGTTAAAACGCGATTGTGTCGAAAAGGCGTTGTCGCTTTATTGTGACAAAACGGTGGTCACCGCAATGTCACACTGTCACTAGGCATGTTTCGCTATTTTTTCGAGCCGTGATCATCATCGACGACGCCTTGAAGCGCATTGAGAGCGCCGGTCGTCCAATCCGGGCCGCTCTGATCGGCGCCGGCTTCATGGGGCGTGGGATCGCACTCCAGATCATCACCGTTGCAACCGGCATCCGTCTCGCGGCGATCGTCGCGCGCAATCTCGATTCGGCTCGGCGCGCTTGCCGCGAAGCCTGCAGCGCATGGCGCGAAGTCGATACGCCCGGCGGATTGCAGGCCGCGATCGAGGCAGGAATCCCCGCGATCACCGAGGATTGGCGTCTCGTCTGCGAGAGCGAAGCGATCGACGTCGTCATCGAGGTGACCGGCTCGCTTGACTATGCCGCGGCGGTGGTGTGCGCGGCGATCGAGAATGGCAAGCACGTCATTTTGATGAACGCGGAGCTCGACGGGACGGTCGGGCCCTTGCTCAAGCGCAAGGCGGACGCAAAGCGCGTCGTCTATTCCAATTCCGACGGCGATCAGCCCGGCGTCATCATGAATCTCTTCCGCTTCGTTCGGGGCATTGGCGTTCGGCCGGTGCTGTGCGGCAGCATCAAGGGCTTGCACGATCCTTATCGCAATCCAACCACCCAGGTGGAGTTCGCAAAACGCTGGGGGCAAAAGCCCCATATGGTCGCATCCTTCGCCGACGGCACGAAAATCTCGTTCGAGCAGGCGCTCGTCGCCAACGCCACCGGCATGCATGTGCCGCGCCGCGGCATGACCGGACCGACCGTCGAAGCGGGAACGCCGATCGAGAAGGCGGCGGAGCTGCTTCCCGCCAAGGCATTCATGCATACGGCGGGCATCATCGACTACGTCGTCGGCGCGTCGCCGGCCCCGGGTGTCTTCGTGCTCGGCGTCATGGAGCATCCGGCGCAGCGCCACTACCTCGCCCTCTACAAATTGGGCGAGGGGCCGCTCTATTGCTTTTCGACGCCCTACCACCTTTGCCATTTCGAGGTACCGAACTCGGTCGCGCGTGCTGCGTTGTTCCACGATGCCGCCATCGCGCCGGCGGGACCGCCTTGCGTCGAGGTGGTGGCGACGGCAAAGCGCGATTTGCGGCGTGGCGAGGTCATCGACGACATGGGTTGGTACATGACCTATGGCCAAGCCGAGAACGCCGATGTCACGCATCGCGACCGGCTTTTGCCGATGGGTCTCGCCGCCGGCTGCCGCTTGGTGAGCGATGTCGCCCGCGATCGGGTTCTCACTTACGACGATATCGAGCTTCCGGAAAATCGATTGATCGACCGTCTCCGTGCCGAGCAGGAAGAATATTTCTTTGGCGTCAGTTGGAACGCCCTGCGGAGGACGGCCGCGGCTCTTTCGATGGTTGAGTCCGAGCAACGCTAGAAAATTGAGTTCGCGGTCCCGGCCGAGATCGCCAGCGCGCGAAGAGGTGCCACATGAAAGTTGTGATCCTCGCGGGAGGCTTTGGAACGCGGATCAGCGAAGAAAGCGCCGTGCGTCCGAAGCCCATGGTGGAGATCGGCGGACGCCCGATCCTGTGGCACATCATGAAAATCTACTCGGCTTACGGCCTCAATGATTTTGTGATCTGCGGGGGTTACAAGTTCAACATCATCAAGGCGTTCTTCCGCGACTACATGATCGCCTGCTCGGACGTGACGTTCGATTTGCAGCACGACCGCATCGAGATCCATCGCAATCATGTCGAGCCGTGGAACGTGACCGTCATCGACACCGGCGAGCACACCATGACCGGCGGCCGGGTGAAGCGGGTGAGGCCCTATCTCGGCGACGAGACCTTCTGCCTGACCTATGGCGACGGCGTCGCTAACCTCGATGTCGGGGCGTCGATCGCGTTTCACAAGCGCTCTGGCGCCTATGCGACGGTGACGGCGGTCGCGCCGCCGGGCCGGTTTGGCGTGCTCAATATCAATTCCGAAAGCTCGTTCGTCGATGCATTCCGCGAGAAGTCGAATGCCGATGTCGGCTACATCAATGGCGGCTTCTTTGTCCTCGAGCCCGAAGCCTGCGACTACATCGCCGGCGACGACACGGTGTGGGAGCGCGGGCCGCTCGAAATGCTCGCGCGCGACCGCAAGCTCGCCGCCTATCGGCACACGGGATATTGGCAAAACATGGACACGCTTCGGGACAAGAACGTCCTCGAAGAGCTCTGGCAGACGGGAAAGGCGCCATGGAAAATATGGTAATCGACGCTCGATCATCCGTCGCCCCGCGCCGTGCCGGCGGCGAGAGGCCGCGCGTCCTGGTGACCGGAGCCGAAGGCTATATCGGGCACCGCCTGTCGGCCCGCTTGCTGAGCCGCGGCTACGATGTCGTGGGCCTCGACACCGGGTTTTACAGCGAGGGGCTGCTCTATCACGATGGCGGCAATCGCCCCGCGACGCTCTGCCGCGATACGCGGCGCCTCGGCATCGACGAGCTGCGCGGCTTTGACGCCATCGTCCACTTGGCGGAGCTGTCGAACGATCCGCTCTGCGAATTCAGCGAGAGCTCGACCTACGACATCAATTTCAAGGGCTCGGTGGCGTTGGCCGAGAAAGCGAAACAGGCGGGCGTACGGCGCTTCATCTACAGCTCGTCCTGCAGCACCTATGGCTCTTCGGGCGACGCCGAGCGCACCGAGACCTCGAGCGTCGATCCGCAGACCGCCTATGCGCGATGCAAGATTCTGAGCGAGCGCGACATCGCGAAGCTGGCCGACCAGAACTTCGTTCCGACCTTCCTGCGCAATGCCACCGCTTTCGGTGCCTCGCCGCGCATGCGCTTCGACATCGTGCTGAACAATCTGGCCGGATTGGCATGGACGACCAAATGCATCCGCATGACAAGCGACGGCACGCCGTGGCGGCCGCTGGTGCATGTCGACGACATTTGCGGCGCCGTCATCGCTTGTCTCGAAGCGCCCGAAGAGGCCGTTGCCAACGAGATCTTCAATGTCGGCGACGACCGGCAGAATTACCGCATCCGAGACATCGTCGATGCGGTCGCGACGATCTTCCCCGGCTGTGATGTCGCCGTCGGCAGCAACAATGGCGACAATCGCAGCTATCGCGTGTCCTTCGAGAAGATTCACAAGCATCTGCCGGAATTTCGCTGCGAATGGGATATTCAGAAAGGCGCAGCGCAGTTGCGTCGGATTTTCGAGCAGGTCGGGATGACGGACCAGGTGTTTCTGGCGGCGCCATTCACGCGCTTGAAGCAGCTGAGGCATCTCGTCCAGACGAAGCAGCTGGATGCCGATCTCTATTGGCGCGCCGATGATCTTTCGTGAGACCCGCCTTCGCGGGGCCTATGTCATCGATATCGAGCGCAATGCGGATGAGCGCGGGTTTTTCGCGCGCACGTGGTGCCGCCGCGAGCTGGCGGCGCGCAACCTCGAAGCGGAATACGTGCAGGGCAGCCTCTCCGTCAGCTCGCTGCGCGGCACGGTGCGCGGGCTGCATTTCCAAAGCGAGCCGCATTCCGAGACCAAGATCGTGCAATGCGTGCGCGGCGCGATCTACGACGTCATTGTCGATCTGCGGTCGCGGTCGCCGAGCTTTCGCCACTGGTTCGGCGTCGAACTGACCGCCGAATCGCACCGGCTGCTCTATGTTCCGGCGGGCTTCGCGCACGGATTTCAGACGCTCAACGACAACACCGAGGTCAGTTACGTGATCTCGGCCTTCCATGTTCCGGCCGCGGCGAGGGGAATTCGCTATGATGATCCGGCATTGGGAATCCCATGGCCGATGAAGGCGACCTGCATCTCTCAGAAGGATCTCGACTTGCCGTCCCTCGATCAGGTGCCGGCTCAGGGTTGATCGTCTTCGCCGCTTGCGATGGAGCGCTCTTGCCCGCGGCGATCGCGGCCCGCGGTAGAATCGAAATGCGGACGTGCCGTCATGCGCGATGAGCGCGAGCGCGCTTCGGCGCCGTGCTGGAGGGCGGCATGCGCCGGTCGCTGAGGATCAATATCGGCGCCAACATCGTCGGCCGCGTGTTCACGGCCGTCTGCGGCGTCGTCTTCGCGCCGATCTATCTGCATTTTCTCGGCATCGCGGAATATGGCCTGTTCGCGCTGCTCAATTCCTACATGATCGTCGCGGCGCTGGTCGATCTGGGCTTTTCCGGCGCGATGACGCGCGAGATCGCGAAGCTTTCGGCGGTGTCGCCGGAGCGAATGCGCGATCTCGTCTGGACGATCGGCTTGCCCTATTGCGCCGTGGCCCTCGGTCTCGCGCTGGCGCTCTATTTTTCCGCCCCGGGGATCACCTCGCTGGTTCTGAGCAAAGAGGACAGCATTTCGGACGCCGCCGTCGTCGAGGCGGTCGGCTTTGCCGGTATCGGCTTGGCGTGCCAGCTGCCGGCCTTTCTCTTCGGCGGCGGCCTCGCCGGGCTGCAGCGTCAGGACACCTCCAATGGCATTGCCGTCGTCGCAACGAGCCTGCGGCACGGCGGTTCGCTCGCTTTGCTGTGGGGCGTGTCGAGCTCGGTCGTCGCCGTGATGGCCTGGCAGGCGGCGGTCGCGCTGCTCACCGCCGTGGCGCTGCTGATCGCGCTCTGGGCGCAGCTGCCGTCAACAGGACGCCGCCCGCGCTTCCAATTTTCGCTGCTGCGCGACACGGGCAAGTTCGCATCGAGCCTCGGCGGCATGGCCGTGCTCGGCACGGTGGTGCTGCAGGCCGACAAAACCATCGTCGGGGCCCTCCTGCCTTTCGCCGTGGTTGGGCATTACATGCTCGCCAGCGTCATCGCGACCAATCTCATGGCCATCGCTCAGCCGGTCGCCGCGGCGGCGTTTCCGCGATTGTCCCATCTCATCGCGATCAAGGAATGGGCGTCGCTGCGCGCGAATTTCGCCCTCCTCAGCCAACTCGCGGCCTTGATGTCGCTGCCGGTGATGATCGTCATCGTGATGCTGCCGGCGCAGACATTGATGGTGTGGACCGGGAACGCGACGGTCGCCGCGACAGCCGGGCCCATCCTTCGCTATCTCGTGATCGGCGCCATCCTCAATGCGCTTGCGGCCATCCCGTGGGAATTGTGCATCGCGATGGGGCGCACCGGGCCGCTGCTCGCCGCGGCGGCGGTGGGTTGCCCGATGACGCTGGCGCTGGTCTATCTCGGGACCCTGACTTTCGGGCCGGAAGGCGCGGCGGCGGCGATGTGCGTTTTTTCCGCGCTCATTCTCCTGACGGTCGGCGCTCTTCTCAACCGGCAGCTCGGACGCAGCGAATTGTGGCGATGGCTGTCGCTCGATGTGGCTTTGCCGAGCGCCGTTGTCGCGGCGCTTGCCTTCGCCATGCGCAGCGTCGCCCCCGGCACCGACCATCGCGCGCAGGGGCTCGCGTTCTTGGCGGCGGCCGGTCTCATCTGCGCGCTCGGCGCCGCGGCGGCGATGGGAGAGACGCGCACCGTCCTCGTCAAGCTGGCACGGAAATCGATGCATTTCGCCGGACAGCGATACCAGCGCAGCCCGTCCTTGCTCGGGCGCAATGGCGATGAGCGCTGATCGAGCGAAAAAGATCGAAGCGGCAATGCGCGCGCAACCACCGCGTGTGACGGAGCACACGCAATCTCTCGCGGTCGGGGCGCTCCTTCGCGGCCACGCGAGACGCGACCACAAATTTGACACACCGACGTACCTAGTGCGGGCGAGGTGTCCTCACAACAGTACGATAGGCTGGACCCAGCGCCATTGGCGACACGTGTTGGTCTTGCCGCGGACCCGGCATTCGCGTTGGTATAGCGGAGGGAAGGCCGATGCCGGATCGTTCCGGTGACCGTGCGACGCAAGCAGGCGGAAACCAGACTGAGCACGCCTCGGCGCGGCCGTCCACGCCGCGCCCGTCGCCGGCTGCGAAGCTCGAGGCGGCGCTCGCGAGCCTCGACAAGCCTTGGACGATCCTGCGCGCGAAGGAAGCCGAAACCGGCGGCCGCACGGGCGCCGCTTTCATCGGCCTTCATCCCGAGAAAGGGATCGCGCTCATCGATCTCGAACCGGCGCGGCCGTCCCATGCCGTGGCGGGATTGCGGGTGGCGTTGATCCGCGCGCAGAACGCCGGCTTCACCGTGCGCGAGCCGCCGATCGTTCCGGTGGTCCTCTCGCGCGATGAAATCTCCAGCCTGGCGGCGCGCCTCGACGCGGCTTTCGCGGAGCTGCCGCGCTGCGCCATTCAGAACCGGGATTGGCCGGATTTGGCCGTCGCTTCTCTCACCGCCGAGCATGCGCAGCTGGTTCCCTTGGCGCGCCGGCCGAAAGCCGCGCCCGCCGCCGCAGCGAAGCCGGAGACCGCGAAACGCGCAGAGCCGTCGCCGATCACGGTGCAACGGGATGAGCTGCAACGCGGCAAGGATGCCGGCAACGCGCCGCGAGAGGGACGCCCCGCGGCCCCGCGCCGCGATCAAGCTCCCGGCGACGCGCGGCCCGCGAATGGATCGAGCGTTTACCCCTCGCTGTTGCGACGGCCGGATATCGAGCCGCCCGCGATCGATTCATCGCAGCTCGACGTGTCGCGCATGATGCGCAACCTGAAGCCGCGGCGGATCGATGCGGCGAGAAGCCCGGAGCAGAGCAAGGTAGAGCCGCTCCGCCCTGAGCGGAACCACTCGAACGAACAGGAACGGTTGGGTTCCTCGCCGAAGCTGCGCGCTGCAAGCGACGCGAATGCGCCGCCGCCGCAAGCGCGGGTCGCTGCCGGGGAGCGCATCTTCGAACCGGAATGGAACCCGACCTATCCCGCAGCGAGCGCGAAGCGCGGCCGCGGCAAAGTGTGGACGGCTGTGGGAGCGCTCTCTGCCATGCTGGCGGTCCTCGTCGTTCTGCCGCCTCAAGCAACCGGGCCCGTTTCGTCGATCCGCTCCACCGCCGATGCGCCGGCACAACCGTCCGAGCGCCCGGACGATGCTGCGGTCCAAACGCCGCATTTCGCAACCGGCCAGGGATCGCCGCTCGGCGATCAGCCGAGCTCGTCGGCGCCGCTTTCCCGGCAAGAGCAGCAAGTGATGAAAGCGCAAGACCTGCCGCTGCCGAAGGAGGAACCGCCAACCGCTCCCGCGGTGGCAGATGCCAAGCCGCACGCGGCCGCGCCGACCGCAGCGACGCTTCCCGCGCCGCGCAAGCATGGGGCGAAGGGCGCGGCCGAGCGAGCTGACACCGGCGCCGGCGCTCCCGCGCAGACTGCGGCGGCGGAAGCGACCAAGGATCGCACGAGCGCCGCCGCGGCGAAGCCTCGACAAAAGAAATTATCGTCCGCCACGTCACGGCCGCCTTCCGTCGCGCGAAAACCCGCACCGAAGGACGGCCAAAAGCCCCAGCCTCTCGAGGAGGCCAGCGGCGCTATCGGCTTGCCGCCCGCCGCCGCGCTCAAGCCCGTGCCGAAAGAGGGCAAGACAGCACAAGACGCTCCGGAGGCGAGCGGCACAATGACCTATGTCGAAGGCCGGGAGCCGCGCATTCTCGGCACCATCACTGGGCCGGCCGCGGCAGACGGCGCCGCCGCGCCGCAAGCGAATCCCGAGGCAAGACCGGCGCCGCCAGGGCCATTGTCCCCCGCGACCGATTTCTCGATCACGCCGCAAGGCGTGATGGCGCCATCGGGCGTCGTGATGCCGTTCGATCGGCAATGACGCTGCGCGGTGATACGCGGCGATAGAAGCGGCGCCGCAGCGCGCGTCTCCGGGTGGAGAGATGTGTTATCTCGTCGCCTCGCGCAGGAAGGCGAGAAGATTTTTCCGGTCGCGCGGATCCTTGAGGTCCGGAGAGGTCATCTTGCTTCCCGGAACGAATGCGCGCGGATTTCGCAAATACCGGTCGAGGGTCCCCGCCGTCCAAACGATCGCCGAATTCTTCATCGCCGGCGAATAGGCATAGCCGACAACCGAGCCGGCCCTGCGCCCGAACAGGTGATAAAGCGTCGGGCCGCGGCCGTTCTGGCTTGGCGAGAGCGAATGGCAAGCGCGGCACTGATCGAAAATTATTCGCCCCGCCTCGGCAGCCGGCAAAGTCTGCGCCGGTGCGGCGTCCGGCTCCGGCTCGGCGTTGGTCGCCGAGGCGGCGAGCGCGCGCGGCGCGGGCGCGGAGAGAGATAGAAACAAAGCCAGCATCGCCATCAAGAATAAAGCGATGAACGGTTGCGACGCTGCAAGCTCGTTGGAGCGTCGGTCGACCATCCGGCAATGATCGCGCATGACGTTTTCGTGATCGGATCGGGCGCGAAAGAAGTAAAGGAGCTGCCGCGGCCGATTTTCCTCGGCGCGGGATGTGCTCGTTTCGGTTCGCATATTCCACCTCTGCGCAAGTCTCTCATCGAACATTTGCGAGTTCTTGACGCGCCGCGCATGGCGCGCATGCCCTTGTTTTGTCACAACGCGATTGCGTCGGCGCGCTGTTAGTCTTCCTTAACACGCATTTTAGCGTCCTATTGCACCCATTTTTAGAATGACGTTCAGCCCGCTCCTTGATGTGACCGGAGAGCGAGAGGCTTTTTTTTACAAGCAAGAATTGTGAGGAGAACGTTCCAGCAGCGAGGGGGAGGGAACGTGCGCGTGGGAGAATTTGATGGGTTTGACGTTTTTTCCCCTGCGGCATTCGTCGATCGAGCGGCAGCTCGGGGATCGGCCGCGCCACATTCCTCACATCGAGGGCTATCAGCTTGTGCTTATCGTCTGCATGGCCGATCTGCTGGCAATCGCCGTCCCCGGCATCATCGGCTACGCCATTACGAAACACTATCATCCGCTGATCGTCACCGCGGAATACGCCAATTTATGGGGCGTCATCACGGGGATCGCGCTGGTTTTTTTCTTCGGCGTCTTTCGCTGCTACGGGCATCTGCCGCTCGACTTCCGTTCCCAATTGCCGTTGCTGTTCACGGGCTTCTCGCTGTCGATCCTGCTCGTCGCGTTCGGCCTCTTTTCCCTGAAGATCGGCCAGGACTATTCGCGCGGCTGGTTCGTCGGCTGGTGGCTGGCGAGTCTCGCGGCGCTCACGGCGGAACGTGTTGTCGCCGAGCGCGTCCGCTCGCATCTCGTCAAGCAGGGAGCCCTCGCGCAGAAATTCGCGATCTATGGCGCCGGCGACGCGACGCGTCCGGTCATCGAAGGGCTGCGCCGCGAGCCGGGCATCGAGATCGTCGGGATTTTCGATGACCGGTCCAGTCGGGTGCCGACCGAAATGGGCGGAATCCCGATCAGCGGCGGCGTGAAGCACATGGCCGCGCTCGCTCACGCCCACCGCATCGACCGCGTCGTCATCATGCTTCCGCTCTCCGCGGGCGAGCGGATCACCGCGATCGCGCGGGCGCTCTATTCCTTGCCCTTGCATATCGACGTCGGCTTCGGCGCCCGCCAGGGCGATATCAGCTTTCGCCGCGGCGATTGCATCGGCAATCTGCTTCTGCTCGCGCTCCAAGAGCGGCCACTCGCCGAGTGGCGCCGCGTCATCAAGGCATGCGAGGACATCGCGCTGTCGGTGCTGATCCTGCTCGCGATCCTCCCGCTGATGGCGCTGATCGCGCTCGCGATCAAGCTCGACAGCCCTGGGCCTGTCCTCTTCCGGCAAAAGCGCGTCGGCTTTACCGGCGACGTGTTCGAAGTCTTGAAATTCCGTACCATGTTCGCCGCGAGCACGGACCTCCTCGGGGCGCAGCTCACGCGCCGCGACGATCCGCGCATAACGCGTATCGGCCGCTTTCTGCGCCGGTTCAGCCTCGATGAGCTGCCGCAAATCATCAATGTCCTGCGCGGGGAAATGTCGCTGGTGGGGCCGCGGCCGCACCCGCTGGCTGCGAAAGCGGCGAACATCCCCTATCAAGATTCGATCGATTCCTATGCGCTCCGGCATCGCGTGAAGCCGGGCATCACCGGCTGGGCTCAGGTGAAAGGCTGGCGCGGCGAAACGAACACGGTCTTACAACTGCGAAGACGCGTCGAGCACGACGTATTTTATATCGAGCATTGGTCGCTTTGGATGGACCTGAAGATTTTAGCCATCACGCTGTGGTGCGTTTTCAACACCAAGAACGTCTTCTAGCACGTTCGAAATTTCGGAACGCAAAGGAGCACCTTCAAAATTAGGAATGCATTCTGGCGCCGCGTCCGGGAAACGGACCGACAGAAGCCAATTCTGTCCGCAAGATAAAGCTGGAAAGCTGTTGGTCGAGCGGTGTCGCCCGCGTCGAAATTGCGGATGGCATGCCTCGGAAGTCATTCGAGCGCGAAGGAATAATCGTTGATGCAGAGGTTTTTGGCGGCCGCGATCGGGTTTTTCAGTCTAACGCCGGGCCTCTCCGTCGTCAGCGTGCGGGGAGTCGGCGTTCAGCCGCTCGTTATCCTCCTGCTCGTCTATGCAATTCTCGTCCCCGCGCAAAACGGCCGCGTGCGCGTCCAGTCGCTGATCTGGCTGTCGGTGACGCTGGTATCCTGCGTGGCCTCGACGATTTTCTCGCAGTCGCCCTCCTGGTCGATGCCGTTTGCCGTGATGCAGAGCGCCTATGTGGTGCTGGGCGCGATCGCCTTTTCGGGCGTCCTCGGCGTCCCGGAGGAGCGGCAGGCTTTCCTCCGCGGCTACGTCAACGCCTCGCTCTTCTCCTCGGCCGTGGCCTTCGCCCAGCTGGTCTATACCGCGACATCTGGTGCCGCGATCTCGCTGGCGAACAACGTCAATTTCGCGATCGTGGCGATTTACGACCGCGGCGCGGCCTTCACCCCGGAATCCTCGGCGCTGGCGGCGCTCCTCCTTCCGGCCATCCTCGTCTGCTGGTTCGAGCATCAAAAGCGCGCCGGGCTGTTGGCACCGTGGCAGCGAAACTGGCCGGCGCTCCTGTTGCTGGCACTGGGCCTCGTCTCGACGAAATCCTCCTCGCTGATCTATGCGCCGATCTTGTTCGTTCTCGTCGCCGCTTTCCAAAGCGGCCGACTTGGGGATTTCACGCGCACTGTCGGCAAGATACTCATTCCCTTGGCGCTCGCGGCGGTTGTGTACCTGCCGCTTTACGGAACGCGAACGGTCACGCCCGACGCCGATTCTTCGATGGCATGGCGTCTGACCAAGGTCGAGGCCGGCATCGATATTTTCGAGGCCAATCCCGTCGTCGGGGCGGGGCTCGGCCTTGTCTCCGACAGCGACTACTTCGAATCCTACCTCGTGATCCCGCCCGATCTCGCCTGGAACCGGGAGCCGCACAAGGGCGTCGACAGCACCGCGATCCGCATTCTGGCCGAGGCCGGCATTTTGGGCTTCGTCGCCTTCTACTACCCGCTTGTCTTGTGTTTCCGCCGCATGCGGGCGCTGTGCAAAGCGCCGGCCTTCTCGACGATCGCGATATTGAGCCTAGGCCTGCTCTTTTCGCAGATCTTCATGTCCGGCTATCGCGACCAGATCATTTTCCTTCTGCCGTCGATCGCCTTTGCGATCAGCGGCGGCACGCGGGTCCGCATCCTCGCGCGTCCATCCCGCCGCGAGGCGGCGCCTGCCGGCGCCGCTCTCGCCCCATCCGCCAACGCTCAGCATTGGAGCACGTGAATGGCTCGCTTCACGAATCTCAGTCCGGTGACCTATTCAGGCGCGCGCCAGGTTGGGCCGGTCTTTCCCGAAATCACGCTTGAATCGGGGGAATCACTCAGCATCGCGACGCTGTTGCGGGTGATCCGACGAAACCTCTGGTGGATTTTGCTCGTCACCCTCGCCGCGGTGGCGGTAGCAGCGGTCGTCCTCCATTTCATTCCGCCGCGCTTCGAGGCGGATACCGTCCTGGAGATTTCGCAGCGGCAACCGCCCATCCCGAGCGATACGACGCCCGAGCGGCAGGACAACTCGATCGACGATCTGATGGTGAACAGCCAGGTCGATGCGATCGTCGCGACGCCCGTGCTCGATGCGGTGATTTCCCAGCTGAAGCTCGACCAGGATCCGGAATTCAATCCAATCCTCGCCGCGCGCATGCCGTCCCAGCTTTGGGCGCCGATTGCCGCGGTGTTGGATTTTGCGCGCGGCATCGAGGCGCGGATCAGGTCCTACGTGTCGCCGAGCCAAGGCCAGCCGGGCGATCTCGAACATCGGCTCGTCGAGGACAAGCTTCGCGGCGCTCTGGCGGTCTCGGTCAAGGGCAAGTCGCGCAACATCGTCCTGACGGCAACCTCGGAATCGCCGGAGAAATCGGCTGCGATCGCCAATGCGGTGGCGGCGGCGTTCCTCGAGAACCGTCTCAACGTGCAGTCGGGACATATGACCCAGATCACCGGGTGGCTTGACAATCGCCTGACCCAGCTGCGCGAAAAGATGATGCAGAGCGAGCAAACGCTCGAGAAGCTGCGGACCAACCTTGGTCAATACAAGGGCATGACCACGACGCTGTTGTCCGAGCAACTTTCGCAGATCACTCGTCAGCTCATCGATGCGCAAGCCGAGCAGTCGGCAACCCAGGCAAAGTACCAGCAAATTCAACGCTTGGGGAAACAGGGCGCGGAAATCGGCGCGGCGGACAATGTGCTCGCCTCGCCGATGATTCGCAGCCTTCGCGAGCAGAAGACCCAGCTCACCGCGCAGCGCAGCGAAGAGCTGACGCGCTTGGGCCCACGCAATCCCGACGTCATCAGCGTCAACTCGCAAATCGCGCAAATCGATCACGCGATCGACGCCGAAGTCGACCGGATTTCGAAGAACGCGTCAGATCAAATGAAGGTCCTCAATTCGCGCGTATCGGCGCTCGATCAGGCGAAGCACGATCTCGAAAAGCGCATCGACGTACAGAACGAGGGACTCGTCAGCGTCGAGCAGCTGCAGAAGAATGCGGAGACGGACCGCAAGACCTATGAGGCCTTCGCGGTCTATCGCGACAAGCTCGCGGGGCTGACGGCGGTTCTTCCCCCGGCGGCCGAGCTGTTGTCGACGGCGACCGCGCCGGTCAATCCGTCCTATCCGCGGCAGATGCTGATCCTCGTCGGCGTGGCGCTCGTGACCTTCCTTCTCGCGGCGACGCTGTCGCTGCTGCGCGAGCATTTGGACGATCGCTTCCGCAACTCGCAAGATGTCGAGATGGTGCTCGGACTTCCGACGCTGGCGCTGATTCCGAGAATTTCCGAGACGCAGCGTTTCGCGCGCCGCTTGTCGCGCGCCGGCCAATCCTCGGTCGCGGAAGCCGTCCGATATCTTTACGCGGAGGTCAACGACGAACCGTCGGTCGAGACTTCGCTGCGCGTGCTGATTTCCTCCTCGCTGCAGGGCGAGGGCAAGAGCACGATCTCGGCGCGGCTGGCCCGCGAGGCGGCGTCGAACGGCCGGAAGACGCTCCTGCTCGATCTCGACATTCGCCGCGGCGCGCTTCGCCACAGCGCGAGCCGCAGCTCGGCCACGCAATTGCAGAGATTGCCGGCGACGGACGACCTCTTCGAACCGATCTTCGACACCGAGTCCGATACGGGACTGACGCGCCTGTCGTTCCGGACCGGGCTCGTCGAGCCGTTCAAGCTGCTCTACATGCAGCAGTTCTGGCGCAGGCTGTCGGAAATCACCGCGTCCTACGATCTCATCATCATCGATTCGCCGCCGATCCTGGCGGTGCCGGACGCAAAGCTCATCGCCGCGTTCGCGGACAAGACGATCTTCCTGGTGAAATGGGGCAGCACGAAGCACAGCACGGCGAGCGAGGGGCTTCGGCACTTCCGAACGATCGACGCGAAGATCAGCGGCGTCGTCCTGACGGACGTGGATTTGAAAAAATATGCGAAATACGACAGCGACGGCGCCGCGGCGCGCCGGATGTACGAAGCCGCGTAATGCAATAATAGGCGAGGGGTCGGCCATGAAAGCTCTGCTACTGAGCTCAAGCTTTCCTTATCCCGTCGATGTCGGCCGCAAGGTCATCATGGCGGGGTTCATCGAGTACCTCATCTCGGTTCTCGGCGCCGAGAACGTGATGTACGCGTATATGGAGTCGGGGACCGACGGGAAGAGCCCCATTCATGCGCCTTGCGGCGTCTCCCTGCTCTCGCTCGAGGGGCTCCCGCGGCGACTGGCTGGCGTCGCCTGGCAGGGCTTCATCAAGAAGCGCCGCGCCTTCCAGGAAATGATGCTGCGCTCGCGTACGGCGTTCCGCGAGGTTCAATCCCTGCTCCAGCAGATCAGCCCCGACCTCGTGGTCGTCGACACGGTGCGCATGGCGCAATATGTCGAAAGCCTTTCGCCCAAGCCTTATCGCTCGATCCTCTATCTCGACGATCTCTATTCGCTTCGGTACCAGCGGATGATCGGCGCCATGCGCGCCCACCCCGAGGCCGTCCTCGATCCGTTCGGCACCTTCGGCCGGTTCATTCCGCCGGCGATGCGCGAGATGATGCGCGGCCAGGCGATTCAGCAACGCCTGCTTTCGCTCGAAAGCCAATTGCTGGAGCGGCGTGAGAAAGAGCTCCCGTATCGCTTCGACAGCGTGCTTTTGCTCAATGCCGACGAATCGCGCTGTCTCGCATTGCGCTCCAAGGCCAACAACATCACGACCGTCAAGCCGTTTCTCGCGGGTCACCGCAACCGGCTGCCGCGGCGCTTTACGGGCGAGCCGACCTATTTGTTCCTCGGCAACCTGCAATATCCGGCGAACGCATTTTCGCTGGCGGTGTTTCTCACCCAGGCCTTGCCGGCGCTTCTGCGGACCGATCCGCGAACGAAGCTCATCGTCGTGGGGCGTGGCGCCGATCCGCGGCTCAAGGAGCTCGGCGGCCATTGCGACGGGCATATCGAGTTCCTCGATTTCGTCGAGGATCTGGCGCCTCTGATGTCGAAGGCGGCGGCGATGGTGGTCCCGCTCGTCTATGGCAGCGGGCTCAAGATGAAGGTCTTGGACGGCCTCTATTATGGTCTTCCCATCGTCTCGACGCCCTGGGGGATCGAAGGCGTCCCGGCCGCGCATGGCTCCGAATGCTTCGTCGTCGATCGGGTGTCCGCCTTCGTCGATCCCTTGCTCGATTTGCGCGATATCGATCTGAACAGCCGCATGTCGCAGCGCGGCCAAGAGCTTTACGCGCGGGAGTTCGCGCCAGAATTGGTCTGGGATCAATACGGACATATATTCGGGACGCGCGAGCGATTTTCCCGGATCGACGCCACGCCGGAGCAAAGAATGCAGGCATAGCGCGGTGCGCGTTCTGCTGGTCAATCTCGGCTATCCGCCGAACGTCGTCGGTGGTGCCGAGCTGCTGGTGCAGTCGCTCGCGCGGGAAATCGCGGCGCGCGGGGTGCGCACGAGCGTCGTCAGCCTGTCGCAGAACGGCAAGGATTGGCAATACGACGACAATGGGGTGCGCGCCTATTTCGTTCGCGCCCATCCCATGGGCATCATCCTGCTCAAGCCGGAGCGGAGCCCCGCGCAGCGGTTCCTCTGGCATGCTCTCGGCGAGGCGAATATCTGGATTTCGCGCAAGCTGGCGCCGATTTTGGCGCGCGAGCAGCCGGATATCGTCAACACGCACAGCCTGTTGGGGTTGTCGGTCAATGTGTGGAAGACGGCGCGGGCCTTCGACCTGCCGGTTGCGCATACGCTGCATGACTACCAGCTGCTGTGCCCACGCGGCACGATGTTTCGGCACGGCGAGCCCTGCTCACGCCAATGCGGGTCGTGCCGTCTGCTAACGGCGCGGCGCCGGGCGGCGAGCGCCATTCCGGCCGCGGTGCTCGGGATCTCGCAATTCATTCTCGGCGCGCATTCGGCGCAGGGATATTTTCCCAATACGATGAAGGCCGTCATTCCCAATGGTTTCCGTCCGCCGGCGAAAGCGCAACCGCGGGCAACGGTCGCGGAGGGCGCGCCGTTGCGCATCGGCTTCATCGGCCGGCTTCATCCGATCAAGGGCGTCGAGCTTTTTCTCGACGCGCTGCGCCGCCTGCCGCCGGGACGCTATGCTGCGAAAATCGCCGGCGCGGGAAGCCCCGACTATCAGGCGGCCTTGCGCGCGCGCGCAGAGGGGCTCGATGTTTCGTTCCTCGGATGGATGCCGCGCGAGGAATTCTATCGTCAGATCGATCTCCTCGTCGTTCCGTCGCTCTATCACGAGCCGCAGGGAATGGTCCTGATCGAGGCCGCGAGCTTCGGCATTCCGGTGATCTATGCGCGGCGCGGCGGCTTGAGCGAAACCGGCGCGGAATTCCCGCGATTTCGCGGCTTCGATCCGGCTCGCCCCGAGAGTCTCGCCGAGGCGCTCTGGCCCGCCATCGCCAAGCCCGAGACGGCGCGGGCGTTCCGCGCGGCGGCGGAGCCGATTGCACACCCCTTCACGCTCGAGGGTCTCGCCGACAACTACCTCGATGCCTATGAGAGGGTCCTGTCAGCAAAACGGACGCAGGGCTGGGTTGCCGGACTCTCCTCGCGCGCGAGCGGCGAATGGTGAGCACGCCGCCGCCCGTCGTGCTGCAAGTCGGCACCCGTTGGTTTCCGGAGGTGCGCGGCGGGCTGGAGCGCTATTACTACGATCTCGTGCGCCATCTTCCGGCAGCCGGGTTCGAGGTGCTGGGCCTCGTTCTTGCCGAAGACGCGCCTCGCGCCGCCGCTCCGGGCACCGAACTCAGCGCCTATGCGCGGCGAAGCGCCTCCATCGGCCAGCGGGTTTGGTCGCTGCGCTCGGTCGCACGCTCCAGCCTGCACGCGCGGCACATCTCGCTCATCGCTTGCCACTATCCGCTCTACGGCCTGCCGATCTCCGATCTCATGAGCACGACGCCGACCGTGTTCCATTTCCATGGGCCGTGGAGCGCCGAAGGGCAAATGGAGCGCAATTCTGTTGCGGCGCGCTGGACGAAGCGCTGCATCGAGCAATTCCTCTATCGCCGCCCGGCCGCCTTCGTCGTCCTGTCGCGCGCCTTCGGCGACGCCCTGGCGCGGCTCTATCACGTTCCGGAGGAGCGCATCTTCGTGATACCGGGCGGCGTCGATACGGCGCGTTTCGACATCGCGCTCGATCGCAAGGCCGCCCGCGAGGCGCTGCATCTCGATGCCGCGCGGCCGACCGTGCTTACGGTTCGCCGGCTTATCCGGCGGGTCGGCGTCGAGAACCTCATCGACGGATTTCGCGCCGTGGTGCAGCGAATACCCGACGCATTGCTGCTCGTCGGCGGAACCGGGCCGCTGCAGCGCGACATCGAAGACCGCATCGCGCAGCACGCGCTCGATGGGAATGTGCGCCTTCTTGGCAATGTCGCGGACGGCGATCTGCCGCTGCTCTATCGCGCCGCGGATGTCTCGATCGTGCCGTCGATCGCGCTCGAAGGCTTTGGCCTCACCACGGTCGAATCGCTGGCCTGCGGCACGCCGGTCCTCGTCACGCCCGTGGGCGGGCTGCCCGATGTGGTGTGGGATTTATCGCCGAGCCTCGTTTTGGAGAGTAGCGCGCCGCACGGCCTGGCCGAGGGCTTGATCGGCTTCTTCGACGGACGCTTGCGCCTGCCCGATGCGGAGGGTTGTTCCGCCTTCGCCCGGCAACGCTTCGCCTGGCCGGTCATCGCGCAACGCGTCGCCGACCTCTATTCGACGGTGCTCTCGCAGCAACAATCGCTCGGTCCGGCGGCGGCGGGCGCGGCTAGAAATATCGTTCCGGCACCTTGATGATGTCGTCGGGCAGAACCGGCGTCTTGCCTACCGCTTTGTGGTCTTCGCCGTTGCGGCTTATGACGACGAAGCTGGTGTTGGCGCGCGCGGTGAAGCCGTTGGCCACCGACACCGCGCCGAGCACGTTCATGCCCGGCGCGTAATCGTATTTGCCCGGCTTGGTGACTTCGCCGTAGATATAGAAGGGCCGATATTTCGTGACCGAGACGCTGACGCGCGGATCGCGGACATAGCCGTCGCGCAGCTGCTGCGCCAGCTCGCGTTCCACTTGCGCCCGCGTCAAACCCGCCGCCTTGACGTTGCCGATCAGCGGAAAGCTGATCGTCCCGTTATCCGCAACGGTGTAAGCGCCGGAGAGATTTTCGGCGCCCAGAACCTTGATGTCGAGGTTGTCGCCCGGGCCGAGATGATAATTGAGCTCTTCGCTTTGGGAGGTTTGCACGGGCGGCAAATTGGCGCCCTCCGTGCATCCGCCGAGCAACGGCAAGGCAACGGCAAGAGCCGCAAGGGTCAATCGGAATCTACCGCTCATGGTTCTGGCTCCATCCGCTCTGTTGGGGACCGATCGATCCACCGAGACGTGGCTCGGGCCGGATCGGCAATCCCGCCCGTCATCTCTCGAATGCGATCGTCACGGCATGGCGGCTGATGCGCCGCTCGCCGTCCCACAACTCCATCCCGGACTGGTCGGTCCGCTGCTCCCATAGTCGCAAAGCCGCCACGACCGCTTGCTCGTCGTTGAAGCACTCGATGCTCTCGCTCTCGGAAATCTTGCCGGTCGAATCGAAAAAATGGCATCTGTACTGAACGGCTTGCGGCATGTCCTGTCCTTATCAAGGTTGTCGCTCGTGGTGCAGCTGGCGCGCCCCGGTGCATTGCTTGCCGGCACGCGCAGAGAATTTGCTGGAAGGTCGAGCCGAAGGACGCCGATGGGCTCGGGTCGCTCGCCGGATACCCCGCACAGGCCGGGCTTCGAACTGCTTTTCCGCAGCTTGGCGTTCGCATGCCTGCAAGACCAGGAAATGAAGTTAAAACTTCAACCCCTCAATGCGGCAAATTTTGGGTGCCGCAATGACTTCCATGTGATCAAGCCTCGCGCATCCGCGCGGCCTGTGACGGATCGGTGATCGCGTCGCGGGTCAGGGGGGCGAAATGCCGCGAACCGCCGCTCGGGGATGCGCCGAACGGGAGGCCGAATCCTGGGCGGTGCCGCCATCCGGGCTTTTCAGGTCCCGCGCTTTGGCGCGCGTCACGGCGAGCACGGCCAGCAGCGCGGCGATCGCCAGCGCTCCGACAAACACGATGGCGACGATCGCCATCGCGACCGCGGTCGATCGATGGAGGAGGCTACTCACCGCCCGCGCCGTGTTGCGGACGTCGTCGAATTTTTCCGCAAGCTCGAGCGTGACGACGAAGGAGAGGCCGTAGAACCAGCCGGCATGGCGTTGCGAGAAGCCGAGCAGCCGGTCGACGGCTTTGCCGCGCACGCAGCGCTCGCAGATCCACGCCGCGACCGTACCGACGACGGCGCCGACGAGGATGTCGGACGGATAATGAAGGCCGAGCGTGATTCGCGGGATGCAGACCGCCACGAAGCCGTAGACGGTCAGCGCGGCGGTGATGCGCGGCGCCAATTTATAGAGAACGAGCGACAGGGCGAAGACGAAAGCCGCGTTGTCGCTCGGAAACGAGCTCCAGGCTTCGTAGTCGCCGATATATGTCGGCATCCGAAAACCCGGCGGCGGATCGATCAGCGGTCGCGTGCGATAGGGAAGCAGATCGGCGAGGACACGCGCCACGATCACCGCGAGCACGCCGGCGGCAATTCCCGCGAGCACGACGCGGCGTGCTTCCGTGTTGTCGCGCGAGCGGTTGTCGAACCAGAAATACCAATAGACCGCGATGAAAACGGTTCCGGTCAGCAACCGGCTGTTGGAGATGAACTCGATCAGCGCTCCAAGGCGCGGATCACGCGCGAGGCTGTTGAAGCCCAGCAGGAGGACGGTATCCCAGTGAGTTAGCCCGCCTGTCCACACGAAATCTCTCCCTGGGACGGTGGCCGTTGTCTCGAACGCCTCGAACCTTGCGCCACGGTCGCGACGAACGCGAAGGCGACGATATTCGAGACGAACAAGACTAGCACGATTATCGGCTCTCAAACAAATGGCCCATCCAACACGCCTTTTCCCGTTCGCGGGCGACAGCTTTGCTTGGATGTCACGGTTTGGTCACCGACAGGGCAACGATCAAGAACCCAGGTTCCGGCTTCGGGCCGAGGCGCGGGCCGGGGATCGTGCTGCACGGCTTTCTCAGGACAGATCGATGGCGTAGCGCTTCAAATCTTCGAGCCGGCAATAGTGAAGCGCGCCTTCATGTGTGGCGCGAAGAATGACCTGCGGCGCTTGTCCAGCTTCGAGCGCTTCCTGCCAGCGCGGCGCGCAGAGGCACCAGCGATCGCCCGGCTTCAACCCCGGGAAGCCGTATTCCGGAAAAGGCGTCGACAAATCATTGCCGCGCGACTTGGAAAATTCGAGAAACGCCGCGGTGGCAACGACACAGACGGTATGGCTGCCGAAATCGTCGATCCCGGTGTCGCAGCAGCCGTTGCGATAAAATCCCGTCATCGGCCGAAGCGAGCAGGGCTCGAGCTGTCCGCCGAGCGCGTTTCGCGACGGCTTTCGGCGGTCACCGCCGCCGGCATCCAAGGGCATAGCGTCCTCCGATCCCTATCCGCGCTCAAAGCGCTTCGAGCCAATCCTCATGGATGTCCGACGCAATCCGGTCGGCGCTGTCCGTGCCGAAGACGTGGCGCAGCTCGAATTCGACCGTGTAGAGCGCCGGATAGATGCCGCGATGGTCGACGGGATTGTCGATGCGGCCATGCACCGCGGTCACAATTCCGGTCTTGCCGCGAATATAGGCCGGGGTGCGCGGGTTGCCGTCAGGATTGGCGGCTTTGACGCGCACGCGATCGCCGATGCCGAATCTCGAAGCCGCGTCGTTCATTCCGCCGCCTCTTTGGGGCCCGCGCCGCGGCGTCGCGGATCGTTCCGCTCGGCGGGCGACAAAGCCTCGGCCGTGCCGATCAGGCTTTCGCGGGTGACGAGCGTCGCCAGCTCTTCCTCGCTCCAGCTCTCGGTCCCGGCGGGACGCCGCGGCAGCACGATCCAGCGCACATCCGATGTGCTGTCATGAACCCGCACCGCGACATCGGCCGGCACGGCGAGGCCGAACATGCTGGCGAGCGTGCCGCGCGGATCGCGCACGATCTGCTCGCGATAAGCCTCGCTCTTGTACCACCACGGCGTGTCGCCGAGCAGGTCGTAGGGATAGCACGAGCAGAGGGTGCACACGACGACGTTATGAACCCCCGGCGTGTTCTCGGCGACGCCCATCTTGCCGAGCCGGCCCGGCGGAATGTCCAGCTCGCGCACCGCCTCGCGGCCTTTCTCGATGAGTGCCTGCTTGAAGATCGGGTCGACCCAGGCGCGGGCGACGATGCGCGCGCCGTTCTCGATGCTGGGCTGACCGATCTGCGCACGCTGGCGATCCATCTCGCCGGGATCGAGCGCGCCCGCCGCCACCAGCGCACGGGTGAAGGCATGCAGCAGCCTTTCGTAGCGGCTCATATCGGCTTCGAGATGCGCGACGCGCTCGTCGAGGGGGCCGCCATGCGGCTTCTTGGCGATGCGAAAGGCCGGATCGTAATCGCCGCGCTCGACGCGGCCATCATCGATCACCATTCGCGTGCCGCGCACCGGAACGCCAGTCAGGCCGATGGTCTTCACATAGGCATCGAGCCGGTCTTCGAGGGCGCGGATGCGACCCTCGAGCGCGTCGTGCTCGTGATCGCCCGCATGTGCGGTCGCGGCGGCGGGCTCGGCCGACGGCGCCGCTTCGAGCAGGTCGTAAAGGGTGAGCACGCCGCGCCGGTGGAGATAGAGCACACGCGGCTCGAAGCGCTTCGTCCGGTAATATTCGAGATCCTCCTCGACCGCCCGGATATGAGCCTCGAAATCCTGCATGTGAGAATGCGGCCGGTTCGCGGATTCTGCCATGTCCTCTCCTCCTTGCGCGGGGCCGGTCAGCCGCGGCGCATCGGCAAACCTATACCCGGCCGGCGGGATCGTGCAACGCAGCCGCCCCGGCGCCCGCCTTCTCGCAGAATTCGGCGACCGCGGCGGCGAAGTCTTCGGGCTGTTCCTGGATCGGCAAATGGCCGCAGCGCGGCAGCACGACGAGGCGAGCGCCCGCAATCGCCTTCGCCCAGGCCGCGCCATAGGCCGGCGGAAACAATTGATCGTTCTCGCCCCAGAGGATCAGCGTCGGGATGCGGATGCGATAGAGCCAGCGCTGCAGCAGCGGATCGTGAAAGCGATGCGCCCAGGCGAGTTTCTCGACGATGCGCCGATTGGCACGGCGCACGCTCTCATTCTCCGGCTTGAAGGCGCGCGCCATCGCCTCCTTGGCGAGACGCGGATCGAAATAGGTGTCGTGGATCGCCTGCTCCTCGCTGAGCCGCGAAGGATCGCTTGGCTCGAGCCCCGGCACCGCGATCCCCGGCGCATCCATCAGGGTGAGTGAGGCGAGGCGGCCGGCGTTGCGCAGGGCCAGCTCCGCCGCTGTCCACCCGCCGAGCGACAAGCCGACGAGGTGCACATGGCGCAAATCGAACATCTCGAGGAATTCGAGATAGAAATTCGCGAGGTCCGATATCGTCTCGAGCCAGGTCGGCGCTTGCGTGCCGCCGAAGCCCGGCGCCTGCGGCACGATCACCTCGAAGCGCTGCGCCAAGGCCTGCATCGCGGGCAGAAAGCGCGGCGCGCCGCCGGCGCCGTGCAGCATCACCATGGGCGCGCCGGCACCCGCGCGCTTCACCGGTATGGCCGCGCCGCAGACCGTCACTGTCGAGAGGATTGGCTCAATCATCCGTCGATTGTCCGAGGGTCTGACGCACCCTGTCAATCGGCGATGATCGTTGCCGCGTCCGGCATGAAGGCGTCGTCGGCACCCTCGGAACGTGTTACGATTGCCGGATCGACGCTCCGGCCGCGGCAATCGGGCGAGATCTCGTTGGAGGAAGCGCATCATGGTCACGAAATTGGAGAACGAGCGTCTGACGCATGTGGGTTCCGGCACGCCGATGGGCGAGACCATGCGGCGCTATTGGCTGCCCGCGCTCTTGTCGTGGGAATTGCCAGGGCCCGATTGTCCGCCGGTGCGCGTGAAGCTGTTGGGCGAGGAGCTCGTCGCGTTTCGCACGACGGACGGGCGCATCGGCCTCATCGAGGAATTCTGTCCGCATCGGCGCGCCTCGCTGTGGCTCGGCCGCAACGAG
>Ga0157370_10001098_pt1 | contig 33945 bp, 32 predicted proteins | sample C35metaG_FD_113463 | JGI IMG/M metagenome (GOLD analysis project Ga0157370, IMG submission 113463) | Corn rhizosphere microbial communities from Kellogg Biological Station, Michigan, USA - C3-5 metaG | ecosystem: Host-associated > Plants > Roots > Rhizosphere > Soil | place: USA: Michigan... | reverse complement strand
AGCGTGGCCTAGGGTTTTCCACCCTGTGACGAGAGACTTGCTCTCACGGTGGAAGAACTTCCGGACGTACTCCTCCGACGTGTACAGAGGCTTACCCTCCACCGCGTCGCCCGCGAGGATCCCCTTCTCCACCGCGTAGTGGGTGGCATAGGCGGCACGGTCCGTCACGTTCTCCGTGGCGGCACCCGTCACGACGTCGAACAGGTGACCCTGCTCCGTCAGGTACTCCTCCACCTGCGACACCGTCATGCCCGCCACCGTCTCACGGGACAGGATGTAGTCATCCCGGAAGGGGTGACCGACGGACGTCACAGACTCCACCGTCTCAAGCGCGGTGGCAACTTCGGTGCTGGTAGTCATAACTACCTCTCCGGACACGGGCGTATCTACCGCGTGTCCTACTCAACCGCCCCGTGTCCACAGCGGAAACGGGTACGGCAGAGAACACCTAGCGCGAACACTCTTGACTTATGAAACGACACGCACGCTCCCGTCGGACCCGGACCAACGGCGGTGCATGCACCACAGTAGTCCACAAGAGTCCGTCATTCAAACTGAGCGACTGCGATTCCGTGTGGCGTGCATCACACGTTCTGTGGACAGAACATGCAGGCCAGGCAGGGTGACCTAAGAGACTTAGTAGACAATGGAATGCCGGCTGGACTAAGTCAGCTTGGATACTCGACAAAGGCCCCTGGGGGCCCCGCTCCCCCTCCGCGCGCGCCGGGCGTAAAGGTAGGCAGTCTGGTGGGTGTGGGGGGTTTTCTGCCAGTTGTGGTGTTACCGGAAGGGGGTTTTGGTGTTCTTTCTAGGGGTTTTCGTGGTACTGGAACTGAGTTATGGTGTTACCTATGGGTCGACCGAAGACCGCACACCCCAAGACCGTGTCCATCACCGTCAAGATGAACGAGAACGAAGTCGCCGTCCTCGACCACCGACGCAAGTCCATGGGCCGCAGCACCTACCTACGCTGGCTCGTCATGAGACGCACCCCCGAAGCCGGACACCCCCACCCCGAACCCCATCCAGAACCTCTGGCCCCGGTCGAGCCGCCCATCCCATCTCCGATCCAGCCCCCAGTCCCACCCCCCAACCCCATCGAAACCCTGGCGGACAACCCGTTCACCGACACACCGGCCCCACGGCACCTCCACCGCTTCAAAAGGGTCGGTGTCCCGGTCCGCCACCACCAAGGCACCCCCCTGTACCAGTACGTGTGCGCCTGCGGTGAAACCAAGGTCGACCGATGACCCTCGAACCCGTCGCGTTCGTCATCTCGACCGACGATCTCGCCTACCTCGACACCCTCGGTGACCGCAGGGCGGCGCTCAACCTGCTCTACGCCCAAGATCGGCTCAAGATCACCCCCACCGACCCGCCCACCATCGAGATCCTCCCTAGATGAGACTCCTCGACCTGTACTGCGGCGTCGGCGGTGCCGCCGTCGGCTACCAGCGGGCCGGATTCGACATCGTCGGCATCGACCACCGCCCCCAACCCGACTACCCGTTCCAGTTCATCCAGTCCGACGCCCTCGACTGGCTCGCGGCCAACGGCACCGAGGGCTTCGACGCGATCCACGCCTCACCCCCCTGCCAACGGGCCTCCGCCCTCACCAAAGGCACCCAGAAAGGCAAACGGGAACACCCCAACTGGATCCCCCAGACCCGACGAGCCCTCAAAGACACCGGACTCCCCTACATCATCGAGAACGTGATCGGCTCCGACCTGAGGAAAGACCTCATCCTGTGCGGCGAGATGTTCGGACTCGGCGTGGTCCGGCACCGCTGGTTCGAGATCGGAAACTGCAGCGGCTTCACAGTCGACCAGCCCCGACACCTCGAACATCGCGGCAGGGTCCGAGGCTGGGAACACGGCACCTACTACGACGGCCCCTACCGGGCCGTCTACGGCAAAGGCGGAGCCAAAGGCAAGATCGGTGAATGGCAGGACGCGATGGGGATCGACTGGACCAGCAACCGCAAGTCCATCGCCGAAGCAATCCCCCCCGCCTACACCCACCACATCGGGGTCAGCCTCGCCCACCATGTTCAGTCCACAGAACCCCGACCCCGGGTCCTCGACCTGTACTGCGGACAAGGGGGCGCCGCGATCGGCTACCACCAAGCCGGATACGACGTGACCGGCGTCGACCACGACCCCACCCACCGCCGCTACTACCCGTATCCGTTCATCGCCGCCAACGCGATCGGCTACCTGTTGGCCCACGGGAACGAATACGACCTGATCCACGCCTCCCCGCCCTGCCAACGCTATTCGGCAGGGAACCGGGCCACAGACCGCACCTACCCCGACCTCGTCGCCCCCACCCGGCGAGCCCTAGAGGCGATCGGGGTCCCCTGGATCATCGAGAACGTCGAAGGCGCCCCCCTGTGCGACCCGGTCCTGCTTTGCGGCACCATGTTCAACCTGATCGCCCGCGACGGCACCCGACTCCTACACCTCCACCGACACCGACTCTTCGAGTCCCCACTGGCGTTGACCGCCCCCAAGAAGTGCACCCACCTCGGACGCCAGGTCGCCGGACTCTACACCGGCGGCAGACGTGACCCGGTCGAAGCCAGGCTGATCCGCAAAGGCGGCTACACCCCCGCCGACCCCGACCTGCAGAACCACCTGATGGGCGTCGAGTGGCACGGCACCCGGAAAGGACTCCGGGAAGCAATCCCACCCGCCTACACCGCCTGGCTCGGCACACAAGCCCTGTCGTTCATGGGACAGTAGCGGCCATGGTGAAGTGCTGCTCGGCGCGGACCGTCCGGCTGAAACGGGTCGCGACCATCAAAGCCAAACGGCTCGCCGCCCAAGGGAAAGTGAAGAAAGCCAACCCGAAGAAGGCGCACGGCAAGAAGGCGTCCGCCAAGAAAGCCCCCGGCTGCAAGGTCTGCGGCAAAGCGAAAGGACGGTAGCGGTGATCATCTCCGGACTGGTCCGGTTCCACGACGACCTCGCGGGCCTGCTCACCCCCATCGACGACGTCCAACAGCACCCCGAGAACTACAACAACGGCGACCTCGACGCGATCGTCGAGTCCATCGAAGTCAACGGCATGTACCGGCCCGTCTACGTCCAGAAAGACACCGGCTACATCGTCGCCGGGAACCACACCTGGCTGGCCTGCAAGATGTTGGAGGCCACCGAGATCCCCGTCGTCTACGTCGACCTCGACCAACACCAGGCCCGGAAGATCCTGGTCGCCGACAACCGGATCGCCCAGTTGGCCCGACCCGACGACGCCCAGTTGCTCGACCTGCTGGACCGGATCGCGGTCGACGACGGCCTGGTCGGCACCGGCTTCAACGAAGACTCCATCGAAGCCCTCCGGCTGCTCCAACAGAAACTCGCCGGAACCCCGATCGGGTTCGGGATGATCCCCGCCGAACTCGGCTACGACGTCACCTGCCCCGCCTGCGGCCACCACTGGAACACCCAGAAGGATCACGCATGAGTTACCTCACCCAGAACGAGATCGCGCAGAACATCGCCATGCAGAACCGGGTCGCCCAAGCCGTCGCCGGTGAAGGGATCCCGGTGATCACCGGCGAGACCGCGAACCCGGACGCCTGGACCGTCGAAAACCGGCGGACCTGGGCTGCCGCTCCCGGCTGGGCCGACGCCTGGGAGTCCGCGAAAGTGTCCCACCCGCCCGACCCGGACGCCCCGCCCGGTACCGGCTACGACCCCGGCGCCGACGAAGCGGTGATCACCGACGGCCAGATCCTCTCCCAGATCCAAGCCATGCTCGGCTAGTCGCGTAGTCGGGTCTACCCTGACCTCATGCACGAGCAGGACTCCTCCGACCCGACCGGGGTACGCGGCCAGTCCGGCAAAGGACACGGCTCGGAACTCGCCAAAGCCCGCCACCGGAAAGCCAACGCGGCAGTCCAGATGCGACTCGCCGGAGCCACCTGGGGCGAGATCGCCACCGCCCTCGGCTACCCCACCCCCCGACAGGCCCTGGTCGCCACCGAACGGGCGCTGGTCAAACAACTCGACACCAACGACGACCGGGAGAAGATGCGCAAAGTCGCCGGAGCCCGGCTCGAACGCCTCCTGCGCAGCGTGTGGCCGAAGGCGATCGACCCGGACAACCCCGACCATCTGCTCGCGGTCACCAAGGCCCGCGAGATCGTCGACCGGCACGCCAAGTTGTACGGACTCGACGCCCCCACCGAGGTCGTGGTGCACAACCCCACCCAGACCGAACTCGAATCGTGGGTGACCCGGCTGCTCGCCGCCACCGAACCCCGAGTGGTCGGCTACGACATCATCGCCGGGGAGGTCGAGTCAAGTTCTGTGCACAGAACCGACGATGACGACGACGGGTCCGCCGGGGTTCCGGCGATGGTGGGCTGATGCCGTTCCGGATCCAGCCGTACCAGTTCCCGAACCGGACCAAGATCCAGTTCACCACCTCAGCCGAGATGCCGTCGATGATCTACCGAGCCTGCCTGGTCACCGGCACCATCTCCAACACCGTCTACTGCCAGCACGCCCTGGTCGACGCCCTGGCCAGGGACCTGAACCTGGATCGGGCGGTGCTGCTCGACTCACTCCCGGCACCCCGTGGACCCTCCGGCCACCTCTACGACCCCGCCGAAGAGACCATGAACCGGTACCGGAAAGGCCGAGCCCCGGTCGGTGTCGCGGTCACCGAGGACCAGACCGGCGGCGTCCTGCTCCCCGGACCCGCCAACACGCACGAAGAAGTCAGGTGAGTACAAGTGGACCCAGTGGGTACCATCTTGGTGTGGCGAAAGTGCGTTGGACCCAGAAGTGCGCGGGCGGCTGCGGCACCTGGCTGGTCGTCGGCGTCTTCGCGACCAAACTGCACGGCGGCTGGTGGTGCACCCCATGCCTGAACCGCCACCGGGTCACCTGTCAGACGCTGAACTCCTCGCCGCCTGGCGGAACTGGAACCCCGACGTCCAGCGCAAGGCGATAGAACTCCTCGAAACCCACTCCAAGTCCACCTGGCGGGAGTTCTTCTGCGCCAACCCGCTCTGCGACGGCAAACCCCACGGCCCCGTCTTCACCGGCGACGGCGACTGGACCTGGAACCATGCCCGCGCCGACCAACGACCCCCACCCTGGCTGCAGAACTGGCTGGTTCTGCTGCTGTCCGGCGGACGCGGCTCCGGGAAGACCCGGACCGGGTCCGAAGTCACCCACCAGGTCACCAGGAAGACCTCCCGGATCGCGCTGATCGCGGCCACCGGTCCCGACCTCCGCGACACCATGGTCGAAGGGGTCTCCGGGATCCTCGCCACCAGTCCCCCCGGCCAGCGCCCCCTCTGGGAACCCAGCAAGAAGAAACTCACCTGGCCCAACGGCTGCATCGGCCAAGGGTTCTCCGCCGAAGAACCCGACCGGCTACGCGGACCCCAGGAAGGGTTCATCTGGGGCGACGAACCCGCTCACTGGCCGCTGGTCGACGAAGTCTGGACCAACGCCCTGCTCGGGCTGCGGCTCGGCGACCACCCGAAGGCGATCCTCACCTCCACCCCCAAGCCGATCAAGTGGATGAAGGAGATCATCAAGGACCCGTTGACCGTGGTGCACCGGGTCTCCACCTATGAGAACCTCGACAACCTCGCCGACACCTTCCGGGCCACCGTCCTGGAACGCTACGAAGGCACCCGGCTGGGACGCCAGGAACTGCACGGCGAGATCCTCGAAGACGTCGAAGGCGCGCTCTGGAACTGGGACATGATCCGGTGGGTGCCACAGGCCCCCGACCTGCTCCGGATCGTGGTCGGCGTCGACCCCGCCGGAACCGCGAACCCCAAGTCCGATGAGACCGGGATCATCACCATCGGGATCGGAGCCGACCGCTGCCTGTACGTGCTCGCCGACGACACCGGCAAGTTCTCCCCCGAAACCTGGGGCCGACGCGCCAACTACGCCTACGAAACCTACGCCGCCGACGCGATCGTCCCAGAGAAGAACTTCGGCGCCGACATGGTGAAGTTCGTGCTGCAGAACGCGGGCTACTCCGGCGCCCGGATCATCCCGGTCACCTCCCGGCGCGGCAAGCAGATCCGGGCCGAACCGATCGTCGCCCTCTATGAGAAGCAGCGGGTCTACCACGTTGGGAAACAGGGCGACCTGGCCGAACTGGAAGACGAGTTGACCACCTGGGTGCCCGGCGAAGGCGTCTCCCCGAACCGGGTCGACGCCCTCGTCCACGCCGCCACCGAACTCGCGAAACAGATCATGCCCGCCCAGATCGCCGACCCCACCACCCTGCAACGCAGACTCCGGGTCGTCTCCTAGCAAGAAAGGTTCTGTGGACAGAACCCATGCATCATTCCGAGTTCGTCTGGATCGCGGCCTCCCTCGTCGGCGTCTTCTCGGTCGCCCGCACCGCCCGCCTCCTGGTCTGGGACGAGTTCCCACCCGCCGAATGGTTCCGGGAACGTGCGATCGCCCGGCTCGGTGACCGGTGGGGCAAGTTGTTCACCTGCCAGTTCTGCATCGCCCCATACCTAGTTCTGGGGATGGGGGTCTGGGTCTGGTTGAGCGACCTCAACACCGCCTGGTGGGTGATCAACGGCTGGTGGGCAGCCAGTTACCTGGCCGCGATCATCGTCGCCTACGATCAGCCGGAGTGAAGCGGTTCTCGGTCGGCGTGTTCGTCGGTGTCACCCTCGCCTGGCTGGTCGCCTGGGTCCTGATCGTCTACGTGACACGGGGCGTCTAGATCAGGGTCTAGCCAACAGACTCCCCTGTTGTGGGACACTCGCGGACAAGACACCCTCCCGAGAGCGAACCGATGCCTCGACGCCGTCCCGATCCGCAGGTCGTCTCGACCGCCTTGGTTGCCTCCGCAACCCGGTATCCCGGCAAGATGGAACGGATCTACCGGCCTCGCCAAGACTGGCAGGCCGAGTGCTACCGGCAGTACGGGATCTGCGGTGAAGCCCGGTTCGCCGCCAAGTTCTTCGGCAACGCCGTCTCCCGTGCCCTGCTCGGAGTCAGCCAGTACGTGGACGGCGTCCTCCGTGAAGCCACCACCGGTCCCGCCGTCGACGCCCTCGCCGCCCTGTTCGGCGGCGAACAAGGCCAGACCCAGGCCCTGAACTCGATCGGGATGCACCTGACCATCGCAGGCGAGTGCTACCTGGTCGGGTTCGGCGACACCGAAACCTGGGAGGTGGTGTCCTGTATCGAGATGGTCGTCCAAGGCACCACCTGGACCATCAACTACGGCGACGGACGCAGCGCGATCACCCTCCAAGACTCCGACGTGGTGATCCGGATCTGGCTCCCGTCCCCGGCCCGACAGATCGACGCCGACTCCCCGTTCCATTCGCTGCTCCCGATCCTGTCCGAGATCGAATGGCTGACCCGGCACGTCTTCGCCCAGATCACCTCCCGGCTCGCCGGGTCCGGCGTGCTGATGATGCCGCAGTCGATGACCTTCCCCCCGCCACCGGCCCAAGACGGTGCCGAGGTCGCCACCAGCAACGACGCCGAGTCGTTCATGCTGGCCCTGGCCGACGCCATGTTGAAGCCCATCGAAGACCCCGGCTCCCCCTCCGCCGTGGTCCCGATCGTGGTCACCGCCCCCGACGACGCGATCGACAAGGCCCGGCTGCTCACCTTCTGGTCCGAACTGGACGCCCAGTCCCTGCAACTGCGCAACGAGGCGATCCGCCGGTTCGCGCTCGGCATGGACCTGCCCCCCGAACAGATCCTCGGGATCGGCTCCAACCGGGGCAGCGGCGGCGGCTCCTCGACCGGGATCTCCCACTGGGGCGCCTGGCAGATCGAGGAAGCCACCATCAAGATGCACGTCGAGCCGATGCTCGACGTCATCGTCCAAGCCCTCACCGTCGCCTACCTGGTGCCCGCCCTCAACGACGACGACACCTGGATCATCACCTACGACACCGCCGCCCTCCGGCTCCGGCCCGACCGCTCCAAGGAAGCCTTCGAGTTGTATGACCGGGGCCTGATCTCCGGCGACGCCTGCCGCCGCGAGAACGGGTTCCCCGAAGACGACGCCCCCTCCCCCGAAGAGTTCCGGAACTGGCTGCTGTTGAAGGTGGCCTCCGGGTCCTCCACCCCCGAACAGGTCGAGGCCGCGATGAAAGCCCTCGGCGTCGACCTGGGTGTCACCCCCGCCCTCCAAGGACCCACCCGCGAAGCCCAGCCGCCACCGTCGATCGAAGACCACCCCACCAGAACCGAACCAGAGGCGGCGGCCCTGGTGGCGGCCTGCGAAGCCCTCGTCTTCCGGGCTCTCGAACGGGCCGGGAACCGGCTCCGGGTCAACGTCACCCGGCCCCCCAAGGTGCCCGCCTACGAAACCCACCTGTACGTGAAAGCCAACGGCACCGCCGCGAAGATGTTGGAGGACGCCTGGTCGTGTGCCCCGCAGGTGTTGGATGGGATCGCGGACGCCGAGAAGGTGATCCCGATCCTCGACTCCTACTGCCAGTCGCTGCTCGCCGAGCAGTCCCCCCACAAACGTGAACGCCTGATCAACTGGCTCCGGTTGAGCGAACAGGTCCCGGCATGATCCTGTTCAGCGTCACCGAGTTCGCGGCCAACCGCCGCAAGGCCCAGGACGACGCGATCGCCACCCTGGAACCGTTCGTGGAACGCTGGTTGAAGATCCCCAACCCCACCACCCGGGCCGAACTGATCGAGGCAGCAGTCTCGATCTACACCGAGACCTACAAGGACGCAGGCGGCGACAAGACCCCGCTCCCCGGCAGGTACCGGCTCGCGGTCCGGACCACCCTGCTCCGCTCCAACCCGGCCACCGACCCCACCACCCTGGCGACCCTGCTCGCGGTCACCGCCACCAACGCCGCCACCGTCCAGGCTGCCGACGACGACACCGAGTTCTTGTTGTTGGAGTGGGTCACCATGCACGACGACAAGGTGCGCCCCACCCACCGGGACGCCACCGGCCAACAGCGCCCCGCCGGGGAACGGTTCGACGTGGGCGGCGAGAAACTGTTGTACCCGGGCCAACCCGTCGGCGACCCGTCCATCTGGATCAACTGCCGCTGCACCCTTGCCCCGGTGCTGGCATCCGAACAGAGTTCTGTGGACAGAACCCGAGAAGGAGTCACCATGACCGACACCGCTGTCGAGACGGAGATGCCCCCCGAGATCGCGGCCACCGTGCCCTGGCACGGAGTCCTCGCCCCGGAAGGGAAGTGGTCCGGCGACGGACGCCGGTTCGCGGAGAACGCCCTCTCCACTCGGGACCTGCCGCTCCCGTTGACCTGGCAGAAGGCGTCCAGCGACGGCCACGACGGCTCCGTGGTGGTGGCCCGGATCGACCAGGTCGAACGAGTCGACGGTGAGATGCGGGCGATCGGAGAGTTCCTGGCGTCCGCCGAAGCCGACGAGGTGGTCGGGATGATCGCCGAGTTCGGCAGGTTCGGGGTCTCCGTGGACGCCGACGACGCCGAGTTCGAGTTCGATGAGGCCACCGGGAAGGTCACCTTCACCTCCGCCCGGATCGCGTCCGCCTCGATCGTGTCCATCCCCGCGTTCGCCGAAGCCTGGGTGTCGCTGGGCAACGCCCCCTCTGACTTCATGCCGCCCACCGACGACTGCGACCCCACCGACCCGGACGGCGACTGCTACGACCCGAAGGCTGCCGACGACGCCACCGCCGCCGCGATCGTGCAGGCGATGACCGAGGCGATCGACGAGTTCGTCTCCGACAAGCCGTGGTCGAACTTCACCCAAGCCGACTACACCGACGACCAGTGGTATGCGGCCTGCGTGCTGCACAAGAACGGATCCAGCCGGGCCAAGTCCGACAACGGGCTCCCGATCAAGGAACCCTCCGGGGCGCTGAACCGGAACGGCGTGCACGCGGCTGCCGCCCGGTTCAACCAGGTCAAAGCGCCGCCCGAGGCCAAGGCGTCCGCTGCACGAGCGCTGCGCGGCGCCTACTCCCAGATCGGTGAGGAGCCGCCCGACGCCTTGAAGGCGGACCTCGATGCAGCCGAGTTCGGTCGCGGTCCCGGCTGGATCACCAACCCCGAGGACACCAAGCGGATCCACGACTACTGGACGGTGCCCGGCGAGCCCGGCTACGAGAAGATCGGCTGGGGGGTTCCCGGCGACTTCAACCGGTGTCGGGTCGAGGTCGGTGAGGAGATCGGCGAGAACTCCCCGGACAAGATCCGGTTCCTCAACCAGATCTGCGCCCAATGGCACCACGACGCGCTTGGGTTCTGGCCCGGCCACGCGCCCACCGAGCAGCGGCTCGGTGACCCGGCGCCCGCCCTGTCCCTGGTCGCCGCCGGTGGACCGAAGGCACCCGCCGCCTGGTTCAGCAACCCCGAACTGATCGGACCCACCCACCTGACCGTCACCGACGACGGTCGGGTCTTCGGCCACATCGCCGAATGGACGACCTGCCACATCGGCTACCCGGGCGTCTGCGTCACCGCCCCACACAGCGAGTCGGACTACGCCTACTACGCCTCCAAGTCGGTGCTCCTGGATGACGGCACCGTGGCCCGCACCGGGGTGATCAGCCTCGGTGCCGGTCACGCCGACCGCCAGTTGGGGGTCCGGGGTGCGGTCAACCACTACGACTCCACCTCCACCGCCGTCGCCGACGTCAGCGTCGGGGAGGATGAGTGGGGGATCTGGTGTGCAGGCTGGATCCGTCCCGGCACCACCGACGAACAGGTGGTCGCCCTCCGAGGCTCCGACGTTTCGGGTGACTGGCGCGAGGTCGCCGGACGTCAGGAGATGGTGGCGGCGCTGGCGGTGAACGTGGCAGGACTGCCCGTGGCCCGAGTCCACGACGGCGTCCAGGTCGCGCTGGTAGCCGCCGGTGTCGTCGCCAAACCCCAGGCCAGTGATCCGGTCGGGGACCTGGCCGATGCGATCCTGGCCCGGTTGGATGAACGAGACGCACGCCGCGCCCGGATGCGGGCACTAGCCGACCGAGTGATAGGAGTGAAGTAATGGTGAAGAAGAAGGAAGACGACCAGGGACCGGTGGCCGAGTACCCCGACCCCAGCAAGTTCGTCGACACCAACGCTGGTGACGACGCGGTGATGGGCACCGTCGCCGACAACGGTCCCGAAGACTTCGGGGAACCGATGGACACCGGAGAGTAGCGATGTGCAACTGCGGAGGTAAGAACGCCAAACAGCAGTTCCTCTACACGTCCCCGAAGGGGGAGCACAAGGTCTACAACACCGAGGTGGAGGCCAGGGCCGCACAGATCCGTAACGGCGGCGGCAACATCACGGTGCAGGCGAAGTAGTTCTGTCCACAGAACCAGGGGTGAGTGGTGGAAGCACAGATCCAGGTCCGACGCGGCACCGCCGCACAATGGATCAGCGCCAACCCGATCCTTGCCGCCGGTGAGCCGGGGGTCGAGACCGACACCCACAAGGGCAAGTACGGGGACGGCACCACCCACTGGAACTCGCTCGGCTACTCCTGGCAACTGCTCTCGCTGGGACCCAGTGGCCCGGCGGGCGGTTCGCTGGCCGGGAACTACCCGAACCCCACCCTGGGTCTGAACACGGTCGGTGCCCCGCAGATCACCGACCTGTCCGTCGGGACTGCCGAACTCGCCAACCTAGGTGTCACCACCGCCAAGATCGCGGACCTCAACGTCACCACCGCCAAGATCGGTGACGGCCAGGTGACTCCCGCGAAGTTGTCGGGTGGGATCGGGTCCGCCCAGATCCAGGACGGTTCGATCGCGCTCGCGGACCTGGCCCCTGCCGCCGTGTCCGCGTTGAAGGTCGACGTCTACGACGAAGGTGCGGTGCTGCAGAGCGACGCGGACGTCATCAACTTCGTCGGCGCCGGAGTCTCAGTCGCAGCCGGAGCCGGGGTCGCCACCGTCACCATCACTGGTGCCCCCGCTACCGCGATCCTGGCTGGCACCATCGCCGACTGGTCCAGCCCGACCGCACCCGCAGGCTGGTACCTGTGTGACGGTTCCGTGCACGCCGACATGGCCGGAACCCTCGGCACCCGGTACGGCGCCACCGCAGGCACCGTGCCGTTCATCCACCCGGTCCCCGAGGATGCCGACGAGTCGGTGGTCGCCAACATCGTGACCGGCACCCAGGCCGGGTGGCGGATCGACTCGGCACGGGCACGGCGAGTCCAGGGCAACATCACCCTCTACATCCAGACCACCCGGACCGGTGCAGATATCCCGTTGGCCGCACCCGGTCACGCCGACCAGTCGATCACCACGGTCAAGTCGCCGTGGGTGCCGTCGGACTTCGCGATCGGCGGGTCCTGTATCAACGCACCCCGGTTCGGCTACCTGTCCGCTGGTGGCGCGTTCATTGTGTCGGCGGGCTTGGCGAACTCCTCGATCGAGGCCAGTGACATCGACCAAGGCGACGTGTTCATGTTCACCTGGGCCTATGGGGCATCGCAGGCGCAGGCGGCACCGATGATCTACAAGATCATCAAGGCGCCCTAGCCGGGACCGACCGCCCAAGCCGAACCCGTCCAGTGGGCATCGGTGGCGTCACCGAGGGTGACCTTGGTGCCGACTCCCCAGGCGGTGGCCGGGAGCCCGGTGATCGGGGGCTGCCAGGCTTGGAGTTGGGCCAGGTTCCCCGGTGGCCGGAGGGTGACGGCCCACCCTCCGGAGACGGCTCCTGGACTGATGTTCGGGACCACGGTCCCGGGGCTGGGTGCGAGGGTGCTCATGGTGGTGAACCTAGTCACTGGCCGCCCTGCACGCACACCTCGATGACCAGGTCCCGGTCGACCGGTGCCCGCTGGTGCACGGCGACCACGGTGAACGTGAACCCCGGCGCACAGGCCCCCGGTGGTTGAGCGGGTCCGGGCGGTCCCACCGCGCCCTGCGGACCCCGTGGTCCGCGTCTCCCCACCGGGCCGGGGGCACCCGGTACACCCTGTCGTCCAGGCTTCCCCCGTGCCCCAGGTTTCCCGGGCGCACCGTCGCGACCGGTGCGCCCGGGACTACCAGATTCCCCCCGCCTACCAGCAGGACCCTGAACCCCCGACGGTCCCTGCTGGCCTGGCAGACCGTTTGTACCATCCGATCCTGAGACCCCGGTAGGTCCTTTCGGCCCAGGTTGCCCCTGGGGTCCGGCTGGCCCCTGCGGACCCGGTGGTCCCGGAGGACCTGGCGGACCGGTTCTGTCCACAGAACCCACCGGTGGTGTCGTGTCGAGCGTTCCCGCCTCCGACGCAGAAGTGCCACCCGGTATCCCCGCCAACGCTGCCAACGTCAACACCCCGGCCAGACCGAAACCGAGCAGCGGGTGGTCGTAGAGGCTCACTCCTCCTCCTCGTGCCGGGCTTCCTCACGTTCGATCCGACGCTCCCGGACGGCGGTCTGTCGGGCCGACTCGGTACGTCCGGCCAGGAACCCGGCCAACAGTCCGATCAGGGTGTTGATCACATCCTGCACCGACTTGTAGGCGGTCGACGTGTCGGCGCCCGGGTTCTTGATCTCGATGGTCGCGATCGTGGCGCCCGCCGCGAGCACCCCGAAGCAGATGGTTCCGGCGATCATCAGGATCAACAGGTCCGTGGTCGACCGCCGCCGGATCGGCCCCCAGTCTTCCGGCGTCTCAGACACGGCTACCCCTTGGTGCCGTAGACCGCCGGGTGGTCGGATGCGTTGTTCTGCTCGGCCCAGTGGTCCTGCACCACGTCGGTGATCGGGGACTTCGCGACCAGGCAGATGCCGGACTGCTTGCCGTACGCCTTCATCCCCGTCCCGATCGCCTTCGCGAACTTGTCGATGTCCTGGTTCGCGTCCGCCCCGACCACCGGGTCCGGGTTGGAGTCGACGACCTTCTTCAGATTCGCGTTGAACTCGGGCTGGATCTCCGAGTACCGGGGCGGCGGGGCGTGCCCGGAGATCGGTGTGAACACGCCGCCCTCCTCGTACCGGACCTGGGCGCACGCCAGCCAGCGGGTCATCATCCCGCCCTCAGGTGGCGGGTTGCAGCCCTTGACCAGCCAGAACTTGTCGACGCTCACCACGGCGGTGTCGACCGCGATCGCCGAGTTCGCCTTCGCCTCCGACGAGGTGTCCTGGTAGCCCTTCCACCCGGACGGCAGCAGGTCGGCGACCTTGACGTCCTTCACCTCCTGCAACAGCAGGATCTCCGCGCCACCGTCGATCAGATGGTTCAGGTACTTCTCGTTCGACCCCGAGTAGAAGTCCATGTTCGCGGTCACCACCCGAGGCTCGGTGCTAAAAGTAGAGCACGTTCAACTCCGCGCTCTGCACCGTACCCCCGTCCCCGAGTTTGATCTGCGCCACCAGCCGCCTGCCCTTCGCCAGCGACTGGGTGCGGGTGTCGTTGATGAACGTGTCGCCCGACGTGGTGACGTGCTCCATCGGCGGATACGTCTCGGCGTCGACCCACTTGTCGCCCTGCTGCTCCTTCTCCAACCAGCGGGTCGCGATCGGCGGACCCGACGCCGTCACCTTCGCGGTCAAAGTGGCGGTGAACACCGACGGCCCGAACGTCAGATACCCGGCGTCCTTCTTCGCGGCGTCGCCGGAGGTGATGGTGTCCCAGTTGAGGGTCTTCCAGGTGTCCTTGCCGGGGTTCAACGGCTTGGTCAGTCGGGTGCGGCTGTACTTCGGCATCGGTTCCTCCGGCTCTGGCGGCTCTGGCGGCGTGGACTGGTAGTCGATCGAGGGCTGCGGGTCGGTGATGATCGAACAGGACCAGCCACCCGAGGCGACCTTGTGCCGCTCGAAGTGCAGGTGCGGTCCGGTCACGTTGCCTTCGGCCCCGACCTTCCCGACCTGCTGCCCAGTGTCCACCTTCGCGCCGTCCGCGACGGTCCGGGTGGTCATGTGGGCGTAGAAGTCCCGGGTCCCGTCACCGGGGGTGATCTCCAACTGGTGGTACCCGAACGCGGACCCGTGGTTGCAGTAGTGCGCGGTGCCACCCCGGGCCGCGACCACCGTGGTCCCGGTCGATGCCGGATAGTCGACGCCGGTATGGATGCCGTTGCCCTGGGCGTCCTCGTTGCACGACCAGTACGACCCGCGCCTCCCGTACGGGGTTCCGATCGAAGCGCTCGGAACCGGGTTCGTCACGGGCGGACCCGGGCGGCGACCAGCACGATCAGGATCAGCAGCAGTTCGATGACCACGATCCACTGGAAGGCGTCGCGACTCATGGCTACTCCTCGGGGGCGGGTTCCGGCTCCGGCTCGGGAGGCGGCTCGGGGTTCAGATCGGGAACTACCGGCGTCCCACCGGGAAGCGGATCTCCGAACCCGGAGACAGCATCGGCGGTGTAGTTGACGACAGGTCCCTCACTCATGCGCTCAGGGTAGACCGTTCCCAGGGGGGTCTGGCGCGTGTAGGGTCACCTTTCAGGAAGTTCGCACGGCCTTGGTGCCGGGATGACGCTGTGACGCGCAGAGACGCAACCCACGTACCGAACCAAGGAGCCACCCGTGGACCTGAACCAGAACTTCACCAGCCTCGATGACGCCGCCCTGGTCGCGTATGCAGCCGAGGTCCGCACCGCGTTCGACGCTCTCGTCGCGATCGACAACCCGACGATCGAGCAGATCACCGAGGCGGAAGGTCTCGCCGAGCACCTGGAAGCGATCGCCGACCACCAGGAGGCGCAGGTCGCCGCCGAGGAGGACCGTCGCAACCGTGCCGCCGCGCTCCGTGAGCGTTTCTCCACCGAGCCCGTCGAAGAGGACGAGGACGAAGAGGACCCCGAGGAGGATGCTGGTGAGGAGGCCGATGAAGAGGCTGCTCCCGAAGCGGAGGCATCAGTCGAGACGGCTGTACCCGCCGCCCGTGCCACCGTCACCACCCTGGCCTCCCGGACCCGCCGTCCGGCTCGCCCCGCCCTACCCCCGGTCGCGATCACCGCTGCTGCCGACGTGCCGGACTTCGCGACCGGGTCCCGCCTGAACGGTCTGGACACCGTGGCTACCGCCCTGGTGAACCGGATGCGTGGCTTCGGCTCCCCCACCGGTGACGGCAGTCACGAGAACCTGCAGCACTACGGGGTCGCCTCGTTCCGACTCGACTTCCCCGAGAACCTCACCATCGACCGGCACTCCGACGACATGGAGGTGCTCACCTACGCCTCCCAGGAGTCCCGGCTCCCCGGCAAGTCGCTGGTCGCCTCCGGTGGTTGGTGTGCCCCGTCGGAGACGCTGTACGACCTGTGTGCCGGTGAGACCGCCGAAGGCATCCTGTCGGTGCCCGAGGTGAACGTGGCCCGAGGCGGCATCAAGTACACCTCCGGTCCCGACTTCTCCACCATCTACTCCAACGTGGGCTTCTGCCAGACCGAGGCGCAGGCGATCGCGGGCACCGCGAAGACCTGCTTCGAGGTGCCGTGCCCGTCGTTCGTGGAGGTCCGGCTCGACGCCTGCGGCCTGTGCATCAAGGCCCCGATCCTCACCAACGCCGCCTACCCGGAGTTGGTGCAGCGGTGGCTGTCCGGCTCGATGGTCGCCCACCAGCACAAGATGAACGCCAAGGTGATCGCCGCGATGGTGGCCGCAGCGGGCACCGCGAAGACGATCACCCCGCACGGCTCGACTGCCGCCGACCTGGTCGACGCGCTCAGCCTGATCGCGGACGGGATCCGGTCCAAGTACCGGCTGTCGATGACGGCGTCGATGGAGGTGGTGCTGCCCTGGTTCGCCAAGACCGCCATGCAGAACGACCTCGACAACCGGTCCTACGCCGGACAGGAGACGGTCGAGGGCCTGTTCTCGGCGCGCTACCTGCAGCCGTCGTTCGTCTACGACTGGCAGGACGCCACGTTCCCGGCTGGCACCGCACCCGCGATCGCCTACCCGGCGAACGTGCAGGCGCTGATCTACCCGGCGGGCACCTTCATCAAGGGCACCTCCGACGTGATCAACCTGAACGCCGTCTACGACGCCGCCTCACTGGCGACCAACATCTACACCGCGCTGTTCTTCGAGCAGGGCATCCTGGTCGCCAAGATGTGCTACGAGGCCCAGTTGGTCACGGTGCCGATCTGCAACGCTGGCGCCACCGGCCCACACACGCTCGCCTGCTGACCCCTTGACGTGAGGTGGGGGCGGAGCGCCTCCGCTCCCCATCCACAGAGAGGAGAGGCGCATGACGGTCGGAGTGGTCCAGCAGACCGGGGTTCCGTTCTCGCCACCGTCGCGGACTCCGCACGGCAGCATCCTCGACTACGCCACCATCCGTGAAGACGTCTCGTTCCTGGACCCGGTCAGCCTGGTGTGGTCCTACAACTGCATCGGCATCGACGTCGACGAGATCGCCTGCGCCGGGTTCAAGGGCCTGACGAAACGGTTCGACTCGCCGTCCTCGACCGACGGTGCGATGTTCGTGATCCAGGGCGGCGTCACCTGCAAGCCGTTCGGGTTCTCCGGTGACGACCCGGCACTCCGGGCCGCGTTCAACGCGGTCGAACCGGAAGGCGTGTCGACCGGACTGCACGACGCCCTGTTCGACACCGCCGTCGACCTGACCCCGGCCACCACCGGGGTGAGCCCGGTGATCGCACTCGGGCTGTTGGAGTCCTACGGCTACGGGCGGTACGCCGGGCAGCCGATCATCCACCTCGGCCCCGGCATGGTCAGCCAGTTGGCTGCCAGCCGGGCGATCGAAGTCAACAACGGCAAGATGACGACCCTGCTCGGCACCCCGGTGGTGGCGTCGATCGGCTACGAGACGAAGACCGCCGGGAAGTTGGACCAGAACCAGTGGGCGTTCGTGACCGGCGCGGTCATGCTGGCCCGCAGCCCGGTGACGTTGGAGAGCCAGATCGACCGGACCACCAACGACATCTCGGTCCTGTACGAGCGGCTGTACGTGGCCGGGATCGACTGTCTCATCGGCAAGGTGAAGGTGCAGGTGTACTGATGAGCGATCTGGTAGAAGTCCCGTTCGGTGACAACCCCTCCGAGACGGCGACGCTGCTGCTGGCTGCAGCCGAGGAACTGGGTGTCGGTCAGAGCGTGGTGGGAACCGTGGAGGGCGGGTTCCTGGTCCCGGACGAGGTCCACAAGAAGGCGTTCCCTCCGAAGGCGGCAAAGAAGACCGCCGCCAAGAAGAAGGAGTAGGTCATGGCGGATAGCAGCACCTGTTTCTCACTGGTCCGTGGCCGGGCCATGCGAGTGACCAGGCTCGACGGATGTGGTGCGGTGGTCCTCGGACCGGACTCCTCGGTCGTCTCCGAGGGGTTCATCTCGGTAGCGCTGACCGCGCAGACCGATGAGGGCACCGCGATCAGTGTCACCAACGCGGCAGGGAAGGTCTGTATCTCCGACGAACCCTGCCCCACCTTCACCGGCTACGACATCGCGGTCGAGTTCTGCGGCGTCGACCCGTCGTTGATCGACATCATGACCGGGCAGCCGATCGTGGAGAACGGCGCCGGTGCAGCGGTCGGGTTCCGGATGAACACCGCTGTCGACGCCTGTGACTCCGGGTTCGCGTTGGAGGTCTGGTCCAACGTTCCGGCAGCGATCTGCGAGCCCGGCCAGGAAGGCTCGTTCGGCTACTTCCTGGTCCCGTTCGTGAAGGGCGGCATCATCGGTGACTTCACCATCGCCAACGACGTCGTCAACTTCACTCTCACCGGAGCGAAGTCGAAGGACGGCTCGGCCTGGGGGGTCGGCCCCTATGACGTGACCCGCGACGACACCAACGTTCCGTCCCCGTTGCTGACTCCGATCGACCCGAGCGACCACCTGGACATGGAACTGGTCACGGTCGGGCCACCCGATGCGGCCTGCGGTCCGACAGCGGTCGGCACTCCGGCGACCGGTGCCGACGCCGGTACCCCCGGCACCTACACCCCGGACAACTCCTACGGTCCTGAGGACTTCGCCTCGATCACCGGCCTCACCGCCAGCCCCACCACGGCCTGGACGCCGGGTCAGCACATCGTCCTCCGGGACGGTTCGCTGGCCCACTGGGACGGCACCGCGTGGGGGGTCGGAGCGGCCCCGTAAACCGAGTTCTGTGCACAGAACCAAGGGAAGCCCCTTGTCCTCCGGGGCGAGGGGTTTCCTCGTGAGAAGGTGAAGCCCATGACCGTCACTCCTCCCGAGACCGGTTGCCCCTGGCCGGTGGACTCGGCCTGTTTCACCGCCGAATGGGATGCCCTCGACCCGGCGGTCCAGGACCGGGCGATCCTGCTGGCCTCGGAGACGCTGCGCCGGTTGACCGGCTACCGGGTCGGTGGCTGCCCGATCACGGTCCGACCCTGCAAGGCGACCTGCGCGAACACGATGGTGCTGCCCGCCTACTGGAACACCGGCGGTGCGTTCCATCCGCACATCTCCGCCGGTGGCTACTGGGTGAACTCGTGTGGCTGCTCCGGCGACTGCTCCTGTGAGGCGCTGTGCGAGGTGACCCTGCCCGCCCCGGTCGGCGAGATCTACACGGTGAAGTTGAACGGCGGGATCGTGGTGGCCGACCAGTACCGGGTCGACGGGAACCGGCTGGTGTGGGTCGGCGACCAGACCGGTGACTGTCCATGGCCGGTCTGCCAGGACCTGGCTGCCGCCGACGACCAGCCCAACACCTTCTCCGTCACCTACCTGAACTCGTGGCCGGTGGATGCGCTCGGCGCCTACGCGGGCGGGGTGCTGGCGATGGAGTTCGCCCGCGCCTGCACCGGCAACAGCAAGTGCCGGTTCCCTGCCACCGTCACTTCGGTGACCCGGCAGGGGGTGTCGTTCGAGGTGGTAGCAGGGTCGTTCCCGGAAGGCTTCACCGGAATCAGGGAGGTCGACGCCTACATCGCGATCTGGAACCCGAACCATGTCCGACAGCCACCGCGTGTCTGGTCCCCCGACATCCACAGTCCCCGTGTGATCCGGTGACCTACCAGTCCGATCTTGTCTTCGGGCGCGTCGCGGCGCTCGCCTCCTGCCTGTGCGCAGAACTGAAAGACCCAGCCAACGAGGTGCCCGATGTCTGCTTCTGTGGACTGATCCCCGGCAACGCGATCCCCGTCGAGTACACCGGCGACTGTGAGGACGTGTGCGGTGCCGCCTGGGTGCGGCTGATCTCGGTGTACCCCGCCGACGCGATCGGGGTGATCGTCACCGAACCCGGCAACTGTCTGCACGGACTGGGGGTGGATGTGGAGATGGGGATCATCCGCTGCATGTCGGTTGGTGACGAGCAGGGCAACCCGCCGCCACCGGAGGAACTGTTGGCCTCCACCGACCTGGCGATCCGGGATGCGATGTTGATGGTGAAGGCCCTGAACTGCTGCGAAGCGATCCCGCCCAAGGACGTGATCCTGGGTCAGTACCAGCCGATCGGACCCGAAGGTGGGATCATCGGCGGCTCGTTCTTCGTCAGCATCGGGGCGGTGTGAGATGCCTGTCGGCGTCCTCGGACCGATCCTGATCGACGGGTCCCGGCTGTTCATCCCCGGCGGTGACGTGCACCAGTGGTGCACCCGGGTGGCCGACGAGATGAAGACCGCAGCCGTCGGGTTCGCCCCACCCAACCGGTCCATGTCCCGGCGTGGGCATGTGGGGTCCGGGAAGTTGGCAGCCAGCATCAGGTCCGGGGTGACCATCGAGGCCCCCGAGATCCTGTCCATCGAGTTGACTGCCGGGCCGGTCTTCCGGGACGCCCGGGGCGGGATCAAGAAGGACTACACCGAGTTCGTGTTGCAGGGCACCGCCTACCAGGGATACCGGTACATCTACTCCACGGTCGGCTGGCAGAACAAGCGTGAGATCGACCTGATCATGCGCCGGGTGCTGCTCAGCCGGGTCAGGTTCGAGAAGGGTTCCCGGGACCGCTGGTACATGAAGTTGCCGGACGGGTTCGCACTCCGGGTGCACGGCCAACGGAAGAACCCGTTCCTGTCCGACGCCTACTACGCGACCCGCCGTCTGCACTCGGCGCTGCCCCGGCTGGCGGGTCTGCCACCCGAGACCGGTACCTGAGTTCTGTCCACAGAACCGCCCTAGTCGATCGGCGGGGGAGTTACTTCCAGCGCAGCGGGTTCCTACGCTCGGGAGCAGCAACCACATGAGGAGGAAGCGTGAAGGAGTTCAGCACCGCGATCCGTGACGCCGTCGAGGATCCGGAAGCACCGATGGAGTTCAAGATCGACGGCCAGGTGGTGAAGGCGTACCGCCCCACCGACGGTCAGATCGCCATGCTCATGGCCGCTCTCGGACGGCACACCACCGAGTCCACCAAGATCGCCGGGGTGATCGACTTCTTCGTCTACACCCTGGACGACGACTCCTACAACTACGTGGTGAACCGGCTGTTGTCCCGCGACGACCAACTGCAACTGGAACAGATCCAGGAAGTCATCGAGTGGATGATCGAGGAGTGGTCCGGGCGCCCTACCCAGCCGTCCTCCGCCTCTACGCGATCGCAGACGAGCGGTGGGCGGAAATCGAGTCGCACTACATCCAGGTCGACCTCCTCGGAGTTGGTCCCCGTCGATTCCTGAACTGTGTCTACGCCTGGTGCGTGATGCGGATGGACCAGGAGACCCGCGAGAGGTGGGAGGAGGAGTTGCACAGCCCGTTGCCGGGACAGAAGAAGGCGACGGACAGCATGGTCGAGGCTGAGGGGGCCGCGTTCATGGCGGCGATGCAGGCGCACAAGCGGGTGACGGGAGGCTGATCGGTGCCGATCAGAGGCGAGACCATCGGGCGGGCCTACGTCCGGATCCTCGCCGACGGCTCCGGGTTCGACCAGGACGTCAAGCGGCAACTCCGCGAGCACGAACAGATGTTCGAGCATGAGGGCCAGCGTGCTGGTCAAGCATGGATGGACGGCTACGAAGCCGAGAGAAAGAAGGGCCTCGAAGACGACGACAACTTCTTCGACCGGATCCGGAAGGGTGCTGGCCGGTTGGATGCGGTCGGCGAGCAGTACGCCGAGCACTTCACCCACGGTTTCCGGGAGGAACTGAGACAGCACTTCGGCGACGACATCGGGGACATGATCGGCAAGAACCTCGACGAGTCCTTCCTGAAGGGGGCGTCGCTTCAGTCGATCGCGGCCCGGTTGGAGAACATCCGGCCCGACGTGGCCCGTGCCACCCAGCAGATCGTGGACGAGCAGAACCGGATCTGGGCCAAGGGCAACGCCGACAACGAGAAGGACTACGAACTCCACATCGCCAAGTTGGCGCGGATGGACCAGTTGCGGGAGGGGTCCGCGAAGATCCACGCCCAACAGTTGAAGGAGGTCGACAACCAGTACCGGGCGCTGTCGAACGACGTCGGCAAGTTCAGCGACGGGGTCAACAAGAACCGGGAGTCGTTCCGGGAACTGAACGCCCGGATCGAATCGGTCTCCAACGAGATGGCAGTCCTGGGGGCGACCAGCAAGGACACCGCGAAGGGCTTCGAGGATCTGCGCCGCACCCTGCGCGGGCAAGGCAACGACGTCGACCGGGCCAACAAGAAGTACGGCACCTTCGGGGACACGCTCGGGAAGATGTTCGGCAAGGGCGCCCGCAACAACTTCGTGAACGCGATCGGCTCGATCATGGAGGGCGTCGGGAATCTGGCGTCGGTCCCACAGCGGGTCTTCGACAAGTTCAAGGGCATGGGTGACTCACTCGGCCTGGTTTTCGACCAGGCTGGCGGCGGGGTCGGTGGCTTCATCGCTGTCGCCGGGAGAATCTCGACCGTTGTCGGTGGCGCCGCCGTGGGCTTGATCGCGCTGGTAGGAGTGGTCGGCACCCTCACTACCGCGCTGCTGCTGGCGGCGGGTGCCGCACTCGCCCTGGTCAGCGCCCTCGGGTTCGGGCTGATCGGCGCCCTCGCCCCCCTGGTGGGTCTGCTCGGCCCGGTCGGGGTCGCCCTCGGCGGGGTGGCGCTCGCCTTCGCCACCATGACGAAGGAACAGCGGAAGGCGACCCTGAAGCCGTTCACTGACGGTCTGAAGAAACTGGGCTCGCTGGCGCTGCCCGGAATCATGGGTGGGTTGAACGACGCCTTCGACCGGCTCCGGAAACCTCAGGGTGAAGGCACCATCAAACTGTTCCAGCGGGTCGAACATCTGGCGACCGCCGCTGGGGTCGCGGTCGGGAAGTTCCTCAGCAACTTCGCGATCGGGATCCGGGGTGCCGGGCTCGGCCAGTTCATCGGCACCATGACCACCACCCTGCCGCGCACTATGGCGAGGGTGGGCCGGATCCTCGGCAACACGTTCGAGGGTTTCCTCGGCATCCTGTCCACCCTGAACCAGCCGGGCGGTCCGGTCGACACCCTGCTGAACAGTCTCAACGAACTGACCAAGGGCTTCGGCACCTGGTCGGTCTCACCGCAGGCGGTCCAGTTCTTCAAGAACGCCCAAGAGTCGGCGGGCGCGCTGCTGGACCTGATCCGCCCGCTCTGGGATCTGCTGTCGAAGATCCTCAACGCGGGCCGGGGCGCCGGGAACAACATGTTCTCCGAGATGGGCAAGGCGGTCCAGGGCTGGTCCGATGCCCTGTCGAAGCGCGACTTGAAGACCTTCTTCGATGACGCCCAGAAGATGGGTGAGGCGATCGGCAACGTGGTCGTCCAGATCGGCCACCTGATCGCCGCCCTCGACGACCCCACCACCCGACAGTTCGCAATCGGCGCGGTGAACGGCTTCGCGAAGTTGGTCGAGGTGGTCGCTCTCCTGGTCGGATGGTTCGGTGGACTGAACGAGCAGATCCAGTTGACTGCGCTCGCGTTCGGCACGGCGATGGTGGCCGGTGGACTGTTCGCCACCAAGATCGCCAGCAGCGGGATGTTCAAGTTCGCCGGGGACGCCTTCTCGGCCACCAACAACCTGACCTTCCTCGGTCGCAAACTGGATGAGTCCTCGTCCAAGATGGACAAGTTCAAGGCGTCGGCTGCCACCGCAGGCGGCATCGCCGGGCTCGGACTGCTGGCCGACGGCGCCTCTCATGCGGATCGCAGCCTGAGCGTCTTGGAGGATGCGGCAGGGGGCGCGGCGATCGGGTTCGCAGCCGGTGGCCCGCTCGGTGCGGCGCTCGGCGGCGCGGGCGGGATGCTGTTCGGCCTCGGCAACAGGTTCCTGAACGCCGGGGACAAGGCGAAGGACGCCTACCAGAAGATGCGGGAGTTCAGTCCAGTCCAGGCGGCGATCGCGAACCTCGAAGACTTGAAGAGCACCCTCGACGACGTGACCGGCTCGTACACGGGTGCCACCCGGGCGGCGGTCCTGAACAAACTGCAGACCACGGGAGCGTTGGAGATCGGCAAGCAGTTCGGGCTGACCGCCCGGGAGATGGTCAACTCGCTTCTCGGTCAGAGCGGTGCCTTCGCGAAACTCCGCCCCGTGTTCCAGCAGTACGGCACCCAGATCGACAACGTGAAGCAGAAGCAGCAGGAGATGATCGACCAGGCGATGTCCGCGCAGTTCGGTCCGAAGACCGCCGCCGACGCCCGGAAGATGCTGCTCGGTGGGTTCGGTGACCCGAACGAGGCGTTCATCGCGTTGGAGAACCAGCGGAAGGGTCTGGAAGCGAAGCGTCTGGAACTAGAGAAACTGCCCGGGGTGCTGCGCAAGGACGCGAGGGAGATCCAGAACAACAGCCGGATCACCCAGGAACTGACCGGCAAGTTGAAGGGCATCCCGAAGAAGATCCAGACCAAGATCGAGGACGTGGGGATCCTGCCCACCACCAGGGGTGTCGCTCAGATCGCCCGTCGGTACAAGTTGCTGGACGGCAAGAAGATCAAGACCCTGATCTCCGCCTCCGGTGCGGACACCACGGTCCGGGCGGTGCAGCGGGTGATCAAGAAGTTGGATGAGGCGCAGAAGAAGAAGACCGAGCCGAAGATCGGCGCCAACACCAAGCCCGCCGACACCGCGATCGCGAACACGTTGAAGAAGTTGGGGTTCGTCGGCAAGTTCCTGGCCCAGCCGTCGATCCTGCTGGACATCACCAAGTTCAACACCAACAACAACGACGTGAAGAAGAAGGTCGACGACACCGGCAAGTTGAACCCCCAGATCAAGGTCGACGCCCAGACCCAGCAGGCCAGCCAGGACCTGACCGGGATCAAGACCCAGGTCGACAACCTGCCGTCGTCGAAGACGGTCACGATCACCGTGAACACGGTGCGCCGTGGCGGTGGTCAGGGTCCGGCGACCGCATCGGGCGGCATCTTCGCGGGGGCACAGAACCGGCTGATCGGCGAGTCCGGGCCGGAGGCCGTGGTGCCGCTGAGTCGTCCGCTCTACATGGTGGACCCGGCGGTGCGGGAACTCGCGGCGTTCGCACGCGGCAAGATGACCGCCTCCGGTAGCGGTGGCGTCACCACTGGGCCGATCACGATCATCACCCCCACCAAGGACCCGATCGCGGTCGCCCAGCAGGTCGTCAACCGGATCGCGGCAGCGTCGTACATCTAGTTCTGTGGACAGAACCGAAGGAGGGAAGCATGGCCTGGGCGGGTTACTTCACGTTCGGCGGGATCGAGATCATCAACGTCGCCCGGACTGAGGCGTACGCCGAGCACGCCGGGCTGGGCTGGTTCAAGTCGGTGTGGCGGAACCAGGCGCTACCTCTGATCCTGGACGAGACCTACACGTCGCCGCTGATGGACGACGACACGCCGTGGGTCGACCCCGACATGCTCGCCTCCTACGACTTCTACGGCGCGTACCCGTTGGATGTGACGGGGATCGAGAACTCCACGGTCACCGCCACCATCGTGGAGTCCACCAAGGACGGCGGTGTCATCCAGCGGCCACGGCACGCCACCAAGACGATCGTGTTCTCGGCGGTCCTGGTGGGCGGTTCGGAGGCTGCGGTCGAACACGGGATGCGCTGGTTGACCACGGTGCTGAACCAGTGTGGATGCCTGGACCCACGGCGACACGGCGGCGGACTGTGCGGCGGCCAGATCTTGGAGTACCTGTCGTCCGAGCCTGCGGTCGACCTCAACTACACGACCGGCTCCGCTATCTCCACCCGAACCATCGTGGACGGTGGTACCCCTGCCGCGCCCGGTGCCACCAAGGTCGACGGCCTGACCCCGGTGCGGACCGGCGCCCAACTCGTCAACGGCGGCGACCCCGAGATCCGGCTGTCGGTCGAGACCGCACCCACCTTCGATCTCACCGAATGTCTTCCCGAGTACCTGCGGTCCATGCACAAGGTGACCTGTACGACCGGGCCGACAGTGACCGCGAAGATGCCGATCAGTACCGGCGGCGCAGCCTGGACGGTGGAGTGGACGGTGGTCGCCGGTGACCCCAACCGGTACGCCTACCCGCAGCCGATCGTGGTCGGGTTCCTGGACCCGACCGTGCCGGTGCCGTACCCGGGCGACCAGGTGCCACCCGGTGCGGTGTGGGATGCGACCGGCTACAAGACCACCGACCCGTCCTGCCCGGTGGTGGTGTATCGGCCACTGTGGGATCCGGACTGTGAACTGCTGGTCGCACCACCCGCAGTCCCCACCATCAACCCGACCTGCTTCGACTTCCCCGCCAGTTTCACCCGGCGCACGTTCACGCTGCCCAAACAGGACATCGCGCTGTGGTGGGGCACCGTCCCGATCATCACCATCCACACTCCCAGCGTCCGGGTGCAGAACCTACGGTTCCGGTTCTTCGAGGACGACGACTCCGACTTCGACCCGGACGACCCGTGCAACCCCGAAGGTGACCTGGTGTTCTCCTACCTGCCCGGGAACTCGATCGTCACCTTCGACGGGGTGACTCACCAGATCTATGCCGACGTTCCCGGCTACGGGCGTTCCCGTGCCGACTCGGTGGTTACCGACTCCAAGGGCGGACCGTTCTCGTGGCCGGAACTGTCCTGCGGCTGCGCCTACGTGGTCACCGTTGACATGGAGATGACCCAGGTGGTTCCGGTGATCGACCTGACCCTGGTCAAGAAAGCCTGCTGATGCCGAGTCAGACCTTCACCACCTTGGGGCCGAGTTCCTGGAACGTGCCCAAGGATGTTGAGCGTGTCACCGTCACCCTCACCGGTGGCGGCAGTCGGGGTTCCGGTGGCCGCGAGTCCGGTCGGGTGGTCGGCGACATCCTGGTCAAAGACACCTGGGTGCTGCACGTCTACGTCGGCCAACAGGGTGCGGCGTCGTCGGGACAGCAGGGTGGCGGTGGCGGCAACGGCGGCGGTGCCAACGGTGCCGACGGTCACCAGGGATACAACGGCGGCGACGGCGGTGGCGGTGCCTCCTGGATCAAAGCCGACACCGGCACCGACCCCTGGAAGTTGAAGGCGGTCGCGGGCGGTGCGGGCGGCAACTCCGGTGACGTTGGACCGATCGACCCCGACCATCCGAACCTGGCCCGTCCCGGTTCCGGTGGCGACGGCGGTGGCAACGTCGGTGGACAAGGGCACCTGGGAACCAGTGGTGACAACCCGGCTGGGTTCGCGACCGGCGGCACCCAGAACCAGGGTGGCAACGGCGGCACGTCCAGCGGCGGCGCCGACTACGGCGGCTACGACGCCGAGAACGCGGTACTCGGCCAGGCCGGACGCGGCGGTGGCTCAACGACCCCGTCCCACGGTGGCGGCGGCGGTGGCGGCGGATACCACGCAGGCGGTGGTGGCACCGCGTCCCGGGTCGGCTACTCACCCGGCGGTGGTGGCGGCGGCGGATCGAACTTCATCGGTGGCTTGACCAACGTCAAGGCCAACGAGCAGGGCACCGGAGGTGTCGACAACGGCGCGGTCACCATCACCTGGGTCGCCCCCCATGTGAACCAGCCGCCCAACTCACCGTCGAGCGTGAAGTTGAACGGGCAGACGGTCAGCGATCTGATGTTCACCAAGATCACCGGGGCGCCCGAGGTGTCCGCGATCGTCTCCGACCCGGACCCGGCGCCGAAGGACCAGGTCCGGATCGTGGTCCGGTACTCACGGCAGCAGGACTTCACCCCGTACACCCAGGTCCAGTCGCCGCTGGTGAAGCAGGCCGACTCCACCGCGAAGCCACCGGAGACCGGCAAGGCCACCGCCACCATGCATGACCTGGATGCGGAGACCCGGTACTGGGTGCGGGTCTACGCCCAGGATGAGCATGACCGGTTCAGCATCAACTATGCGGGGTTCTCGTTCTGGACCAACACCACCTCGCCGCCCGACCACCTGACCGTGAACAGCGGCGGCTCCGGGGTCAGCGTCGACACCGTCGACTCGGTGACCTTCGGCTGGCAGTTCAACGACCCCGACAAGGGTGACCTGCAGTCCGGGTTCAAGATCCAGTACCGGACGGTGGCCTCGTCCAGTTCGGCTCCGGGTGCCTGGAACCTGGTGGAGCGCGACAACGTCGCCGACAACATGAGCCCGTCGCAGGGGCCTCCGGCGACCTCCCGCAACCAGTGGGTCTTCGATCCGGGCACGTTCCGGGGGAACCAGTATTACGAGTGGCAGGTCCGTACCAAGGACCAGCAGGGCCTGTGGTCGGACTGGTCGGTCGGGACGTTCAAGTTCTTCGCCGCCTCCACCACCACTCCACCGATCCTGGTGTCCCCGATCGGTGCCCATTCGATCGACGTGAGCCAGGACGTCACCTTCACCTGGAAGTTCCTGGACCCGGACCGCAACAACGTCCAGCACAAGGCCGACATCCGGTGGCGGGTGATCGACCAGTCGAAGCCGCTCAGCCAGCAGCCCGAGTCGTGGACCACGGTCCTGGGTGACATCGACCCCGGCGTCCCCGGTTCGGTGCGGTCGTGGACGTTCCCACCTGGCACCTTCGCGCCGGGACCGAAGAACGACACCGGCTACGAGTACCAGTGGGAGGTGCGTACCTACGACCACTTGGGCAACGTGTCCGACTGGTCGAACCCAGCCCTGTTCTGGGCGATTGAGTCTCCCGGCTCCGCATCCGGACCCGACCCGATCCCCGACTTCTCCACCCCGCAAGGCTCACTCGGATGCGGTGAGTACCGGGTCTTCGTCTACCAGCAGGGCGGAGAGAAGTTGGTCGGCGAGATCCAGTCGATCGCGACCATGACCTTCGAGCGGGTCCGCGACAACATCAGTGTCGCCAACGTGAACACCAACGGCCTGGGCGACCAGGACTGCTGTGACTTCTACGCCTCGGTCCGGTGCTGGATGCATGAACTGGTGATCTTCCGGGACGGGGTCCGAGTCTGGGAGGGGCCGATCACCCGGATCACGTACACCACCACCGACGTCGAGTTCGAGGCCCGGGACGTGATGGTCTACGTGTACCGGCGGATCATGCGGCAGGGCTACAACGACACCTACCGGATCACCGAACGGAACCCGGACGGTTCGGTGAAGTCGGCGGAGGGCGTGTTCCCGGTGGTGAAGCGAGCGGAGGCGATCATCGCCAACGCGCTCGCGCCCTTCGACCCGAACGTGCTGCAGTTCCTGACCACGATCACCTCGGTACGGGATGCGAACGAGTCGAAGTCGGTGCCGGACTGGTCGACCACGGCCTGGGAGCAGGTCGACCAGTTGGCTGCGACCGCTGGCCTGGACTACACGGTGGTGGGTCGACGGATCCTGTTGTGGGACACCCACACCGCGATCGGTCGGCTTCCTGCGTTGACCGATGGGGACTTCTCGGACTCTCCGATCGTGTCCGAGTACGGGATGCAGGCGGCGACCTACATGGCGGTCACCAACGGGTCGGGGATCGTGGGTACCGCGACCGCCAGCAACAAGGACCGGCCAGCCCACAAGCCCGGCTACTACCCGTACGGTCCGTTGGAGATGCTGTCCTCCTCCTACAACGACAGCGCCGCATCATCGACGGACACCCTGACCCGGGAGTCGCTGGGGAAACTGGTGGAGGCGCTGCAGGAGCAGGCCGACCGGAACATCTCGGGCCGGTTCCCGGTGCCGCTGATCGTCCGGGTCCCCGACAACTCCTCGTTGTCCCCGGAGTGTGCGATCGGGTTTCAGCAGTTGATCCCCGGAGTCTGGATCCCGCTCCGTGCCTCCGGCACCTGCCGGGTGGTGACCCAGTGGCAGAAGTTGGACTCGGTCTCGGTGAGCGTGGACGACAACGGCGAGAGGGTGTCGGTCGTGCTGTCCCCTGCCCCACACTCGGGCCAGGATCCGGACGCCGACCAGGCTGCGATCGACGCGGAAGCATGAGTTCTGTGGACAGAACCCGAGGAGGTGACTGATGGGCGGCACGAACGGCTGGCCCGCCAACGTCAACTTCTCTGACTGGATGCGGGACATGGAGAAGCGGGTCATGTCCGAGGAGCGTCGTCCAGTGATCCGGTCGGCCTCCGACCTGATGGGTCCCGGCTCCGGGCCGTATGCGATCGAGACCGACGACTGGTCCGCCGACGAGACCACCTTCAACGGCTGGTTCTACTCCGAGCCGGGTGCCCAGAACAGCCCAGACACGAGCCTGTACTGGATCGGCACCACCGAGGGGATCGCGGACGGGAACGGCTATGAACTGATCCGTGCCTACGATCCGGTCTCCGGGGTCGCGGTGTCCGGGGACTCTTACGTCCGGTTCTTCTACACCACGGCGGGACAACGGTTCTACACCGACTGGGAACTGTCGTCGGGTGGTTCCGGTGGAGCCACTCCGATCGGTCCTGCGGGCGGGGACCTGACTGGGAACTACCCGAACCCGACGCTGTCGCCGACCACTCGGTCGGGGCTGATGGTTGACGTCCTCGACGAAGGGGTGTCGAAGGCGGCAGACGCCGTCTCGATCAACTTCACCGGTGCGGGGGTCACGGCCACTGGGTCGGGTGCGGCGGCGACCGTCAACATCCCCGGCCCGCCCGCCTCCCTGCCCCCGTCGGGTGCTGCTGGTGGGGACCTGGCGGGCAACTATCCGAACCCGACGATCAGCCCCGCCGCCAAGTCTTCGATGATGGTTGATGTTCTCGACGAGGGCGTCAGCCTGGTCGCTGATGCGACCGCGCTGAACTTCGTGGGCTCGGTGGTCACTGTCACCAACCCGTCCCCGGGGGTCGCGCAGGTCAACATCTCCGGCGGCGGCGGCACCGGTGGTTCGACTCCGGCGATCACGATGCGCCGGACCGCGACCGCAGGGCAGAACGTCCCCGACAGTGTGGTCACCCCGATCGCCTTCGCGAACGCGCAGGACGACCAGGGCGGGATCATCTACAACGGCCCCACCAAAGAGTTCACGGTTCCCCAGGACGGCACCTACCTGCTAGCGGTGGCGTTGCAGTTCAACGGGGCTGCACCGTCCGGCAACTTCGTGCGGCGCATGGCCCAGGTTCAGGTCAACGGTGTCTCGATCGCACAGGGTGACGTTCACATCTCGGCGACCGCGACCATCGTGCCGACGGTGTCGACCACGAAGGTGCTGACCGCTGGCGACAAGATCGTGTTCGCGGCCTACCAGGTGTCGAGTTCCAACGGATCCGGCGCGACGATCCCGTTGTCCACCAACGGGTTCGCGAACTGGATGTCGATCACGAAGGTCGACGGGGTCAAGGGCGACGTTGGTGCGACGGGTCCGCAGGGCAATGTGGGTGCGACGGGTCCGCAGGGTGCGACGGGTGCCACCGGCTCGCAGGGTCCGCAGGGTCCGATCGGGTTGACTGGTTCCACCGGTGCGACGGGTGCGCAGGGACCGAAGGGCGACCCGGGTGCGACGGGCGCCCAGGGTCCACAGGGTGTGAAGGGTGACACCGGACTGACCGGTCCGCAGGGTCCGATCGGTCCGACCGGTGCCACGGGTGCGCAGGGTCCGACCGGTAGCCAAGGCCCGAAGGGCGACACCGGGCTGACAGGTCCGGCTGGTGCGGACTCCACGGTGCCCGGACCTACCGGACCTGCGGGTCCGACCGGTCCGCAGGGCGTGAAGGGCGACACGGGTGCGACTGGTGCTACCGGTGCCCAAGGTCCGAAGGGTGATCCGGGTGCCACGGGCGCTACCGGACCTACCGGTCCGGCTGGTGCGGACTCGATCGTTCCCGGACCGCAGGGTCCGGCTGGTCCGACTGGTCCGCAGGGCCTACCTGGTGCCACCGGAGCGCAAGGTCCGGCTGGTGCGGACTCCACCGTCCCAGGTCCGCAAGGCCCGGCTGGACCCACGGGTGCAACCGGTGCGAAGGGTGACACCGGAGCCACGGGTGCCACTGGTCCGGCTGGTGCGGACTCCACGGTGCCCGGACCGCAGGGTCCACCTGGTACCACAGGCGCGACGGGTGCCCAGGGTCCGAAGGGCGACCCTGGCGCTACGGGTCTGACTGGTCCGGCTGGTCCGACAGGTCCAGCAGGGGCGGATAGTACGGTCCCTGGACCGGCTGGGCCACAGGGTCCGAAAGGCGACACCGGAGCCACTGGCGCGACGGGCTCTCAGGGTCTGCCTGGTGCCACCGGTGCTCAGGGTCCGAAGGGTGATCCCGGTACGACAGGTGCCACGGGTGCCCAGGGGCCTGCTGGTCCTACTGGCCCTGCTGGTGCGGACAGCACGGTGCCCGGTCCGGCTGGTGCTCAGGGTCCGAAGGGCGATCCGGGCGCTACTGGTGCCCAGGGTCCAGCGGGTGCGACTGGTGCGACCGGCCCAGCGTCGACGGTTCCAGGTCCACAGGGTCCGGCAGGTGCCACTGGCGCCCAAGGTCCGAAAGGCGACCCGGGCGCTACCGGTGGTACGGGACCTGCTGGTCCCACCGGTCCGGCAGGTGCCGACTCGACGGTCCCGGGTCCGGCTGGTCCCACGGGTCTGACCGGACCACAGGGTCCGAAGGGCGACACCGGCGCGACCGGTGCCCAAGGTCCACAGGGAACTACCGGAGCGACTGGTGCCCAAGGTCCACCGGGCAGCACCGGCGCTCAGGGACCTGCGGGACCTACCGGACCAACAGGCCCGGCGGGAGCATCCGGGATCAGACAGTCGGTCCGATGCGCCACCACGACCGCGCTCGCGTCACCGCCGTCCGGGCTGGTGACCGTCGACTCGGTCACCGTGGTAGACGGTGACCGGGTGCTGGTGAAGAACCAGACGAACCCCATTGAGAACGGCATCTGGATCGCCCACTCCGGGGCCTGGACCCGGGCCACCGACATGGACGCCACCGACGAGGTGCTGGGCGCACAGGTTCCGGTCGTGAACGGCAACCTCAACGACGGCACCGTGTGGATGGTGGAGTGGTGGGTCCCCGGAACCCACCAGGTCGGGTCCAACCAGATCACGTTCGCGAACCTGCTCGGCGACCCGGCGGGGAAGGTGGAGATGTTCGCCGGGACCACCGCCCCCTACGGCTACCTGCTGTGTGACGGCTCGGCACAGTCGAGGACCATCTACGGGCGTCTGTTCGCGGTGATCGGCACCCTGTGGGGCGCGGGTGACGGGTCGACCACGTTCAACCTGCCCGACATGCGCCGTCGGTTCCCGTGGGGCGCAGGCATCAACGTGCCACTCGGCTACTCCGACGGGGTTACCGACAGCACCACCCGCACCCCGATCCACGACCACGGCGGAACTGTCACCGGTGGTGGTCACCAGCACAACTTCGACATCAACTCCGTCTCCAACGCACCCACAACCGGCTCGACCATCAAGATCACGGCGGTCGGTGGCTCGACCACGAACGGCACCACCGCCGGAGCCAACTCCCACACCCACACCGTCCCAGCCGCGCTGCAACCAGGCTCCTCGGACGCATCGACCGCGATGCCGAACCTGGCCCTCAACTTCATCATCAAGTGGTGACCGTGCCCTACCCTCAACTCAGGAGGATCTAAAGATGCCGACTTGCTGCCAGGGCGCAACCTGCGCCTGCAAGGTGAGTGCTGTTGACGGCGGTCACATGGTCGTCTCCGGGTCGGGTCAAGCCAACGATCCGTTCCTCCTGTCCGCCGACGTCGACCTCAACGTGGTCGACAACGTGACCTTCGACATGGCCCTGACCGGGACGGGCATCGAGGTGGACCCTTGGTTGATCTCGGTGCACTTCGCGGCGACCGCTCGGCTCGCCGACCTGCCGGACGTGGCCGACACGGT
>Ga0157370_10001097_pt1 | contig 33947 bp, 26 predicted proteins | sample C35metaG_FD_113463 | JGI IMG/M metagenome (GOLD analysis project Ga0157370, IMG submission 113463) | Corn rhizosphere microbial communities from Kellogg Biological Station, Michigan, USA - C3-5 metaG | ecosystem: Host-associated > Plants > Roots > Rhizosphere > Soil | place: USA: Michigan... | reverse complement strand
ATGCCCCGTCTCGATGCTCGCGATGTCGAGCAGATCCTGGATGAGCCGGTTCATCCAGTCAGCGGACTGCCGAATGGTGTCCACCATGTAGCGCACGCCATCGTCCGCCGTGGACAGGCTCTCGTCGAGCGCGCTCCCGCACATGGCGATCGCGCTGAGCGGATTGCGCAGGTCATGCGAGACGATGCCGAGAATCTCATCGCGCGCGCGAGTGGCGCGCTGCGCCGCCCCGTACAGCCGGGCGTTGTCCACCGCGAGCGCGGCCCGGTGCCCGAGCTCCTCCGCGAGAGCGAGGTCCGCAGGGCTGTAGCGGCGGGCCGCGCCGGATGCCACGAACGCCATGGCCCCCAGCGTGTGGCCGCGAGCGATGAGCGGCACCATCATGCAGGAGCGCGGCTCCAACGCCATGAGCAGCTCCAGGTGCTGCGCGTGCTGTGTGACAGGATCGAGCGCGGCGCGCGTGGCATCGGCCAGGAGCACGCTCCGTCCGGTCACAATGGCCTCACGGGTGAGATACGGCTCGTCCGAGTGCCGCGGAAAGCGATGCAGTTGGCGCGCGATCTCCCGCATGGCGTCATTCGCGGCGGCGGATGCCACCCGATGAGTCGCGCCGCCCTCCACGACATCAATGAAGCAGACATCGGCGCGTTCGGGAACGACGAGGCCGGCGAGGTTCTGCAGCGTGGTTTCGTAGTCGAGCGATCGGTCCAACAGCGCACTGGCGTCCGCGAGGAACGCGGCGCGACGCTCGGCCGATTCTGCTGCCGCCCGCGCCGACTCGGCAGCTGCTCGTGCCGTCTCCGCCCGCTCCAGCAGACGCGTCCGCTCGGCCTCGGCCTGCTTGCGCTCCGTAATGTCGCGCAGGACTGCAGTGTAGACTCGTGCCGTGTCGGGGCCGACCTTTGAAATGGATGCCTCGGCGGGGAAGATCTCGCCATTCTTCCGCCTTCCCGCGATTTCGCCGCGCTCGCCCATGCGGCGCGCCGCAATCGCCGAGCGTCCGAACTCCTCAATGCGGGCCGCGTGAACAGCTCGTGAGTGTTCGGGCAGCAGCACGGTGAGCGGCTGACCCATCACCTCCCCGGCCGCGTATCCGAACATCTTTTCCGCACCTTCGTTGAACACGATGATGCGCTGCGCGCTGTCCACCGAGACTATTGCATCGGCGGAAATCGCTATGATCGCTGACAGCAGCGCGTCCGGCAGAGCGCTCTCCCGTCAGGACGACAGCAGGCCGAGCTTCAGCGCCAGCTTCACGTAGTCCGCACGGTGCTGCAATCCCAGCTTTTCATTGATGCGCTGCTTGTAGGTGTCCACCGTTTTCCGGCTGATGAACAGCATCTCTCCGATTTCCGGAGCCGTATGCCCCTGGGCGACCAGCTTGAGAACCTCCTGCTCGCGCTCGGTGAGCCGCTCGAACCGCGCGCGATCGTCCGCATTGGGATCCTTTTTTGTGATGCCGCGCGCGAGCACCCGTGCGGCGGACGGCTGCACGTACATGTCTCCCCGGGCCACCGTCCGGACCGCATCCAGCAGCTCCCGATCCGCCGCGCTCTTCACCACATAACCCGCCGCGCCCGCCTGCAGCACCTGCACGAGATATTCCTCTTCGGTATGCATGGTGAGCACCAGCACGCGCGTGCTCGATCCCTCGTCCGATATGGTCTTCGTGGCGGTCAGGCCGTCGGTGTCCGCCATCGTGAGATCCATGAGCACGACATCCGGGTGAAAGCGGTTCACGGCCGCAATGGCCTCGCGCCCGCTTCCCGCTTCCGCCACGATCTCGATGTCCCGCGCCGTGCCGAGCACTGCCTTCAATCCGGAGCGAACAACCGCATGGTCGTCCGCGACGACCACGCGAATCAGATCTCCACTCACAGCTCCTCCAGCGTGGACAGCGGGATAATGGCCACGACGCGTGTGCCCCGACCCGGCATACTGAACACCTCCAGCCGGCCATTCGCCAGCGCGAGTCGTTCGCGCATGGAGAAAATGCCGAATCCGGGTGCGGGCGACTCTGCTGTAGCGACTTCAAAGCCGTCGCCGTCGTCTGCCACCGTGAGAATCGCCATTCGCGAGTCGGCCGTCAATGAGATCGTGATACGCTGCGCACCGGCGTGCACGCAGGCGTTGCGCAGCGCCTCCTGTGCCACATGATACAGCACAGCCGCCGGTGCCGCCGGAATGGAGCTGGCGCCCAAATCTACCGCCAGATCGATGGTGACGGCACAGTGCTCCCGCGCCGTCCGCACGAGCTGCGAGAGGGCCGGCCCCAGCCCCAGCGAGTCGAGAATTTCCGGATAGACCGTCTGGGAGAGCGCCCGGAGCGAGTGCATGGTGTCGTGCGCCATCGTGCGGATGGCGAGTACGCGGTCGCGCAGCTCGGGCGTCGGCATTTCCAGCGCCACGGCTCCGAGCTGCAGCATCTGCGCCGCCAGATCCTGAGCCACCGACTCGTGCAACTCGCGTGCAACGCGCGCTCGATCCGCGTCATGCGTGCGAATGACTTCGGCGGCGAGGCGACGCATGCGCGAGCGCTCGGATACGAGCTTGTCGAGCAGCAGATTGATGCTGCGGCCGAGCTGCGCGATGGTCCGGTCGGCGAGCGGAGACAGCGCGGCTCGCGCCGTGAGATCGCCCGCGAGCACGCGCGTGGACAGCGCCTCGAGATCTCGCACGGGCCGCAACGCGAGCGAGACCAGCACCAGGTTTACCGCCAGCATGACGAGCAAGCCCGCGCCAATTCGCAGCATCATCATCTGGTCGTGCGAACTCGAGCCATGCAGAGCGAAATCAAGCCCGAGCATCACAGCAACCACGAAGCACGCGGCACCGACGAGCTTCACCCGGAGTGACGCGTGCAGCATGGCGCTGAGCACCGCGCGCGGCCCGCGCCGCCACCGCCCCGTCGGCACGCGGAGCGGGCGGTGGAAGGCGGTGTGCGACGCGTCGGGTCCGTGCGACGCGAAGGCGTTGCCGCGACTGGCGGCGATGATGGCATCACGGGTCATGGCGAATTGCAACCTACGCGTCACGCACAGCCCGGACAGTCAGGCCCGACCCTGAGTGGCGTCGGGCAAAGCCCTACCGGGCATGACCCATTCGCCGCCGCGTCAGAAGGCCGTCATGATCGAGAAACGAACGGCACGCGGTGAGCCCGGCGTGATATTGTTGTTGTTGTTCGCCGACTGGTAGTAGCGCACATCCAGCAGGTTCTCCAGATAGAGCTGCGCGCGTAGCGAGCGGCTGAGCGTGACGTACAGCGCACCATCCATCTCCGTGTATGCCGGCAGCGTGACCTGATTGTTCACGGCGGCGAACATGTCGGACCGATGCGAGACGCCAAGGCCCGCGCCAATCGTGCGACTCACCTGAACCTTGTTCCAGAGTGTCAGTGTGTTGCGCGGTACCAGCGCGACCGTTGCCCCGGCGGGCGCGGCGGTCGTAGTGCTCGTGATCGTTGCATTCTGATGGGAATAGCCGCCGGCTATCATCCAGGCGGACGTGATGCGTCCGCTGGCACCCAGCTCGAATCCGGTGGAGCGCTGGCTCCCGGTCTGCAGCATGCGCGTGGGGTCCACCGGATCGGGTGAGCGGGTATTCGTGCGGTCGAGCCGGTAGAGTGCGGCCGCGAACGCGAGCCGGCGCGCGACGTCCCACTTCGCACCGACTTCATAGTTCGTGAATCGCTCCGGCCTGAGCCCCTGCGTGGTCGCCGTGAGCGTCGAAAATTGGTCGCCGGCGCCCGGCAGATACGAGACGCTCCGGCTGGCGTAGATCGAGACGGGCGTCGCGGGCTTGAAGATGACGCCGAGGCGCGGTGCGATCATGTCGTCGCTCCGGTTGAGCGAGACGTTCGAACGATTGTCGTGATAGCGGATGCCGAAATGGTCGTAGCGCACGCCGGCCACGAGCTGCCAGCGAATGGAGAGTTCGACGTGATCCTGGAAGTAGAGTGAATGCGTCGTCGCGGTGGTGTGCGCGTTGGCGTCCGTCGCGCTCTGGCGGAAGCTGACGGGCGTGTAGACCGTGGGGTCCGCTACGGGAGCGAGAATGGACGTCGTGGAATCGTTGAAGTAGCCCGTGTTGCGCACGTTGTCGCTGGACTCTTGCCCCAGCTCCGCGCCCGCGAGCAGCGTGTGATGCACTGCTCCGGTGGCAAGTGCATACGTGGCATCCGTCTGATTGAAGATGTTCCGTCGCGGTGTGGAGTGGTTGTAGGCGCTGAGCGTCACCATCGCGCCGGAGCTGTCCACGGCGCCGGGATAGACGTTCTGGTAGTGCTTGCTGTACGAGCTGACGCGCGCGTGATTGCTGAGGCGGATCCCGCTGTGGAATTCGTGCGTGATGGTGGCGTCCGCGGCATTGACGCGCGCGCGGGCATAGTTGATGTCCGGATTGCCGAAGAACGTGGCGACGCCCATGCGAATCGGTAGCCCCTGGTAGGACGGGATTCCGCGATCGGCCGTGCGATCATCGCTGAAATACTCGTAGGCCAGCGTGATCCGCGTATGCTTCGTTCCCGGCGCGAACGTCACCGTGGGGTTGATGCCATAGCGCGTGAGGCTGACGTTGTCGCGGTACATGCCGGAGTTCTCATACACGGCATTCAGCCGCGCTGCGACCGCGGGGGACAGCCCTTGGCCGACGTCTATCGAGCCGCGCCTGTCATCGAACGACCCGCCCTCCAGCGTGAGCGCGCGAATGGCCCGCCATTCGGGCTGCTTGGTGACGCGATTCAGTACGCCGCCTCCACCGCCACGCCCGAAGAGCAGGGCGTTGGAGCCCTTGAGTGCTTCCACACGATCGAGATTGTACAGATCGCGGAAATACTGGGCATCGTCGCGAACTCCATCCACGAAGAAGTCTGCGGAAGACCCGTTGCCGCGAATCGTGACCTGATCGCGGTTCCCTTCGCCCTGCGCAATGGAAATGCCTGGGATGTAGCGAACGACATCCGCCATGCTCTGCATGGACTGGTCATCCATGAGCTGTCGTGTCACCACGGTCGCGGATTGCGGGACGTCGACGAGTGGCGTAGCGGTTTTCGTGGCGGCGATTGCGCCCTGGACGACGTAACCGGTTCGCCCGGCCGCGTGCCCGGTAATCTCCACTGGGGCCAGCATGGTGCCCCTGGCCGATGTCGTGGAGCAGCGTGCTGCCGAGGTGTCCGATCGAGCGCGGTTCCGGGCGACCGAGTCCGCGGACGAGCTGTCGCATGACGAGGCAGGCGACTGGGCCGCCGCGCGGGTGGCGAGACTGATCTGCGCGACGAGGGCGAGGGCCAGCACGGTGGTCAGAGAGGTCAGGGACATGGCTTCGCTTGTGGTTGCAGTGGCAATCCCGACTGTTATTATCGGAATTGCCGCGAAGCCTAGTCCCCACTGAATATCATGTCAACATGCATCCGAACAGCTGTTCGGAAATCAGCGTCAGGGGCAGCCCCACGGGCTGCCCCTGCCGCTGCCGACGCTACTGTCCGCTCACGCGCGCGTCCACATACGCAATCGTCCCGCGGTCACGGGCACGTATCGCCAACAGGTTGTTCCCCCCCAAAACCAGGTCGCCCGCCGGCACGCTGAACGTGAAGCTGTCCAGCGTCGCGCACCCCTCGTGCGTGACAAAACCCGTGCTTGGGTCGAAGCCTGATGACGCCAGCGGCGTCTCATTGTGCCCGTTGACGAATACCTGGATGTCGTTGTCTATCGCGACGCGCACGCTAATCGGCGCGCTCCACCAGGACGGCAGCGCGAACGTCTTCCGCAGCAGCATGTCCGTGGGCACAGTCGCGTTGCTCCACGGCGTGTGAATGCTGCCATCGTTGTCCAGCGGGCAAACTGTTCCTCCCGCATCGCCACTGCCAAACGCACCCTGTCCCTGGAACCATCCCCTGGTGTCGAACGACGAAACCTGGAATCCGGCATTCAGTCCGGCTGCGCCCGAAATGTAGGTGTATCCGCTGGCCTGATAGGGAACGATGTCCGTGCTTGTCGCGGAGAACGTCACCGGGTTGCCGCTCACGACGACGCCAGCCGTCGTGCTCGCGCCGCTCGTCGTGAAGCCCGAAATGGACGTCGGCAGCGTGAAGCTCGCGGTCGCAGTCGCCGTATTCGTGGGTCCGACGCCGAGCGTCCAGCTCGGGGCCGTCGCGATGCCGCTGGAGTTCGTTGAAACCGTCGCAGATGTCACAGGCGAGCTGCCCGTGCCGCCGAGACTCCCGCCGCCCGCGGTGACCGCAAACAGCACCGAAGCGCCGCCCAGCGGCGTATGCCCGTTGGTGGTGCTCACCAGTACCGACGGTGCCGACGCCACGCTCGATCCCGCGGCCGCGGTCTGCGGCTGCGACGGGAAACCAGGTGCAGTCTGCACGACGACGGCCGTGTCCACGCCACCGAACGGACTGAACGACTTCGTTCCGCCGCCAATGGCGCTGGCCGCCGCGTACGCCGGTGTTGGAGTAAAAGCACTGAGCGCGAGCGTACCGAGGTGTGCTGCGGCCCGTCCGAACTCGCCGCTGCGCAGGAGCTGCTTGAGGCTCGGCTCGGGCGCCATGGCCGTGCCGCCGCAGTCGAGGAACGACGCGTCGGCTCTGGGCAGGATCTCGAGTCCCGTCCCCACGTTGTGCGCCAGATCCACGCTCGCAGGCGGGGTGTCGCCACTGGCCGTCTGAATGCAGGCGGCGGCCGTCACCACTTTGTTGAACGTCTGTGCCGGCACGACCGTGAATTCAAAGAAGTCCCCATACTGGTCGAGCTTGGTGTTGAGCGGGCCCGCCGGGAATGTGTACGGTCCGGGAAGCAAGGAGATCGAAATGGTGACGGCTTGCGTAAGCGTGTTACCGGGAATCAGCACTCCGGCGTGATGGCTTCCGGTGACCACGGTCTGGTCGCTCGTGGATGGGAAGACCACCTGCACGACGTTGTTCTGACCCAGTGATGTCGTGGTGAGCGTGAGGCCCGATCCATCCAGCCCCACCAGACAGTACAGTGCCTTCCCGAAGTTGAGCGTGAGGGTCTGCGTGGTGGGAGAGTTCGCTCCGTTGAGCGTGCCCGCGTAATAGCTCTTGACGGTGAAGTCCCACAGCTTGAACATGTCGGTGACGGCTTGGGCGGTATTGCCCGCCGCCAGATCGTTCAGCACGAGCTGGAGTCCGGACGTGGCCGTCCCCCGGAGTCCCGGGGTGAAGAGGTTGGTAATCTGCTGCTGCGTGATGGGCGTACAACTCGCTGCATTGGACAGCACCGTCGCTCCCTTGAAGACGGCATCAGGTCCGCTTGGCCCGCCTCCGCCATCGTGCGAGCACGCGGCAAGGGTGACCAGGAACGTCAGGCACAGGAGCTGGGCGTTTCGCTGAAACATAGGACCTCTCGTTCGGGGTTCGTGCACAGGGTGCACGTCATGCAACTGCGGATGACATTAGCCTAGTTTCCCTTGTGAACGACCAGCGCCTGAAAGCGCGGATCGTCATGAATGGTGCGCCATTCCCAACTGTGTTCGTCGTCGAAGCCAACTGCGCGCGCCGGATTCGCGCTCAGGTAGAGCGCGAGATTCTTGATGGCCTTGTCCTTGTTGCCCATCATCACCCACACCAGCGCGGCAGACTGCGAGACATCCTTCGTGGGGTCCACGTCCGCTCGATCATCGAGCGCATCGAGCACGCGCGCGGCGCTGTCGGCGAGGCCGGCCCGGAACAACCCGCCGGCGGCCAGCGCGGTGCCATGCAGCTTGGCATAGGGCCGATCCGGCGGCGCCGAGAGCTTCACCATGGAGTCCGCCATGAGCCAGGGCTGTGTGGCGTTCACCTTGACCGCACCGGTCCCCATGAGCCAGAGCTTGCACTCCACGAAGCGGGGATCCGCCGGGAAGCGTTCTGCTCCCACATCGCACCAGTGAATCGCGTCGGGGAACTGCTCCAGATCATACGACGTCGTGAAGAGCCGCCAGAGAATGAGATTCGCATCGCTCAGATAGGCGTCTTCGTCATATGCCCGCCGCGCCGCGAGCTTGGCGCTCACGACGTCGTTGTACTGGTAGTACAGGTGGCTCAGAATGGACCATGCTTCCGGCTGGTTCGGTGAGATCTGCGTGGCGGTCTCGAGATCTTTCCGGGCCGCGTCGAGCAACGCCTGCGCCTTCACCGGGTCGGGTTCCAGCGCCATGAGCCATAGCCAGTAGCGGAGCGTGCCGCGGAGCTGGAAGGCGTCAGAACTTCTCGGTGCATCATCGAGCGCCTGCGCCGCCTGAACGAGCCCGCTGTCCACCCACTGCTTCACGCGAAGCTGATCGCCGCTGAAGAAGCGCGATGTCCAGTAGTCAATGGTGCCGCGCAGCACCGGAATCGCCACCCACTTCGGATCGAGTGGCTGCGCCGCGGCCAGTGTCGAGTCCGCCTGGGCAAAATTGCGCAACATTCCGGCGGTATCGTTCGCGAGTCGTGCCCGGTCGCCGTTGCGGCGCAGGAGCTTGGCGCGCTGCAGCATGGCCCACGCCTGCGGATTGCTGGCGCCGGCCCGTTCCTCGCGCAAGTCGATTTCCTGACCGAGACGCTCGCGGAGGAAGCGCGCGACCTGTCCCGCGAGCGTGTCCTGCAGCGCCAGCGGCTCTGCCGCGGCCATCTCGAAGCTGGCGCGCCGGAAGTCGGCGCCGCTGGCGTCGTCGAGCTTCACGGTGACGCTGACCTTGTCGCCGTGTTGATCGATGTCGCCTTCCACGATCGTGCCCACGTTCAGAACGCGCGCGATGCTGTCGCGCGGGACGTCCTTGCCCTGGAAGAGCGCGGAGCCGTTCTTCGAGGTGACCACGAGCTGCGGTATCGCCGACAGTCGATCGATGAGCGCTTCCGTGAGCCCGCTTGCCAGATAGCCGAGCGATTTCTGACTGCTCTCATCGCCGAAATACAGCACCGCCACCCGGCGTGGATCCGGTCCGCCGAGCGCGGCGGACGCTCCGCCGTTTCCCTTGAGACGGTGCCATGCGGCATAGCCACCGGCGCCGAGCACGGCCGCGAGTCCGACGCCCAGAGCAGCGAGCTTCCAGGGCGCCATCCGCCGACGCGCCCCGGTTGCCGGTCGTGCCGCAACCAGCGACTTCTGCGTTTCCGGATGGCGCAACGCATCGGCGAACTCGGCAGCCGTCGCGTAGCGATCCGCTGGCACCTTGGCCAGCGCCTTGACGAGAATCGCCTCGATTTCGGGAGGAACGGTGTTGCGGATGATCGTGAGCGACGGCACGCTCTCGAGCGCGTGTCGCGCAATGACCGCCTGGGCGGTCGGTCCCGTAAAGGGGGCCTGGCCGCCGATCATCTCGTAGGTCACGCACGCCAGGCTGTACACGTCGCTGCGGCCGTCGAGCGTCCGCTCGGCCATGGCCTGCTCGGGACTCATGTAGGTCGGCGTGCCGAGCGAGATGCCGGTCTGCGTGAGTCGCTGCTCGCCCACCGCGTCCATGGCGTGCGCGATGCCAAAATCCGCGAGCATGGCCTGACCGTCGTCGAGCAGGATGTTCTCGGGCTTGATGTCGCGGTGAATGATGCCGTGCTCGTGCGCGTGCTCGAGCGCAGAAGCAATGTCGCAGGTGATGCGCAACGCCTCGCCCAGCGGAAGCACCTTCTCGCGGTCGAGCCGCGCCCGCAGCGACTCGCCCGCGACGTACGGCATGACATAGTACAGCGAGTTGCCCGCCTGCCCGGAGGCGAAGATGGGCAGGATGTGCGGGTGGCTCAGGAGGGTGGTGACTTCTATCTCGCGCGTGAAACGCGCGGCGCCGAGCACGACGGAGACATCCGTGCTCAGCACCTTGATGGCAACGGGACGCTGGTCGCGGAGGTCGCGGCCAAGGTACACGATAGCCATTCCGCCGCGTCCGATTTCCCGCTCCACGACGTAGCGGTCGTTTATGACCGAACGAAGGTCCTCGATGGATGCAGGCACCCGGTCGACACCTCTCCGATTGAATGGCTGGAACCGGCCAAAGATAATACAATTCTCATGCTTTGCTACGCTTTCCGTACACCCTTTCACCCGCTCCCGGCCATCTCGTGGATACACACCGCCTCGAGGCATTCAGTGACGGCGTGCTCGCCATCATCATCACCATCATGGTGCTGGAGCTTGGCGTCCCGCACGGCACCAGCCTTGCCGCGCTGTCGCCCCTGCTGCCGGTCGTCCTGTCGTACGTGCTCAGCTTCGTGTATCTGGGCATCTACTGGAACAACCACCATCACATGATGTACGTGGTGCATCGTGTGGACGGCGGCATCCTCTGGGCCAATCTGCACCTGCTGTTCTGGCTGTCGCTGGTGCCATTCGTGACCGCGTGGATGGGAGAGAACCACTTCGCCGCGGTGCCGACGGCGCTCTACGGCGCCGTGCTGCTCATGGCGGGAATTGCGTACTCGATTCTCGTGCATGCGCTGCTGCGGCGCGAGGGGCCGCATTCGTTGCTGGCGGCGGCAATCGGCCGCGACGTCAAGGGGAAGCTGTCGGTCGTGGTGTACGTCGTGGCCATCGCGGCCGCGTTCTGGCACGAATGGATCGCGGACGGGCTCTATGTACTGGTCGCGCTCACGTGGCTCGTGCCCGATCGCCGAATCGTCCGCGTCCTGCCCGCGGGCGACCATGGCGCCGCGGAACACGATCACTGAGTGCGGATCGCGCCACGCGATCGCGTTGTGACCGGAGCGCCGGCATGCCGCCGCGTGGCTGGAGCGCGGTGTGCTGCGCTCAGCCCTCGTGCAGCAGCCCCAGGCGCAACGCGAACTGCACGTACTCGGTACGGTGCGCCAGACCAAGCTTCTCGTGGATGCGTTGCTTGTAGGTATCCACCGTCTTGGGGCTGATGTGCAACTTCTCGCCGATTTCGGGGGCGGAGTGGCCCTGCGCCGTATAGCGGAGCACATCGCGCTCGCGCTCGGTGAGTCGCTCGAATCGGTCGCGATCGGACTGCAGCGGGTCCTTCCGGGTCAGATTTCGGGCAAGGAGGGATGCCGCCGCGGGCCGCACATACACCTCGCCGCGCGCGACGGTGCGCACCGCATCGAGCAATTCACGGTCGGCGGCGCTTTTCATCAGGAACCCCGCGGCGCCGGCACTCAACAGCGGCACGAGATAGTCATCCTCGGCGTGCATCGTGAGAATCAGGATCCGCGTCCGGAGCCCGCTCGCGACCATGCGCGCCGTGGCATCGGCCCCGTCCAGGTCGGGCATCGAGAGATCCATGACGGCGACATCGGGCGCCAGTCGCTCGATGAGCGCGATCGCATCGCGCCCGTTCTCCGCCTCGCCAACGACGTCAATGTCGCGAGCGCCCGCGAGAATGGCCTTGAGGCCCGCGCGGACCACGGCGTGATCGTCCACGAGGACGACGCGAATCAGATCTCCTGTCATGATGGCGGCACCGCCAGCCCCTCCGGGCCCAATGGAATGTGAACCGACACGCGTGTGCCGGCCCCCGGCACACTGGTGATCGCGAACCGGCCATTCACCAGCAGCACGCGCTCGCGCATGGTAAACAGTCCCATGCCGGGGCGGCGGCGCTCGGCCTCGGCGACGTCGAAGCCGGAGCCGTCATCCCGCGCCTCGAGTGACACGCACTGGCCGGCCGTCACGACTCCGGCGGTGCACGTCCCCAGGGTGACGGTGAGCGTGATCCCCGCCGCGTGCGCGTGTCGTACGGCGTTGTTCACGGCTTCCTGTGCGACCCGATAGAGAACCGAGGCGATCGCGGGCGGCACGACGCCGTCATCGAAGGCATCCGGCGCGGACACCGAGACCACCGGTGAGCCTGGCGCGGTGCCGGTAGCCTGGCGCGCCAGATGCGCGAGCGCGGCGACCAGTCCCAGGTCGTCCAGCACGCGCGGGTACATCGTGTGCGCGAGCAGACGGACTTCCTCCAGCGAATCAGTGCCAAGCGTCCGAATGGTTTCGAGGCGCTCCGCCAGACGCGGATCGGTGCAGTCGCGCGCCGCGGCGCCCACCTGCATGACCAGCGCGGCGAGCGTCTGCGCCACCGAATCGTGCAACTCTCGCGCGATGTAGGCTCGTTCGCGATCGCCAGCGCCAATGACTTCCGTCGCCAACTGCCGGGTGCGCATGCGGTCGGCCAGCAGGCCATCGAGCAGCAGGTTCATCGTGCGACCCACGCGGGCAATGCGCGCATCCGCGAGCGGCGAGTCGTTCACGCGAACATCCAGTTGTCCACTCCACACGCGCGCGGCCATCGTCTCGAGCGCCTGCAGCGGACGCAGCGCCAGTACGATCAACACGACGTTGACCACGAAGCTGCCCACGAGCGCCAGACCGGCTATGAAGAACACATCACGACCCGCGCGCGCTCCGCCGCGAACCAGGAGCGCGGCCACGAACGACACCGCCACGATGAGCAGGTTGGCGCCCGCCACCTTGGCTACAAGCGGCACGCGCAAAAGCGCCAGCGCCCACCGTGGCCCGCGGAAGGCGCGCCGGGTCTCCGCTCCGGTCTCCAACATTGATCAGCCTAGCCGATCACGAAAACGGGCACCGTGACGGATGTCTCAGCGCCCCTGCGCGCGGGCGCGCAATCGCTCGACGTCCGGAATGCGCAGCCGATCACCGTCCAGTGGCTCGATCAGTCCCCGATGCCTGAGCTGGCGCATGGCGCGCGACACCGACTCACGCGCCGTGCCGATTTCGAGCGACAGCTCTTCCTGCGTGCGATGCAGCGTCAGCTCCACGCCCGACGCGGTGGGTTCACCGCGCTCCGCCGCGTAGTTGGCCAGGAGCATCGCGAGCCGCGCCGCCACATCGCGGAACGCCAGCGTCTCCGCGACCTGCACGAGATGCCGGAGTCGCTTGCCGAGGCCGCGAATAATCGCGTGCGCCACGTCAGGGTGCGTCCGGTAGAGTGCTTCGAACTCGCCGCGCGGAAGAAAGATCAGGCGCGCGGGCTCGATCGTGACGGCGGACGCGGGATAGGTGCCGCCATCGAAGAGGGGCAGTTCGGCTACCGGCCGGCCCGGCCCCTCGACATGCAGCACCTGTTCCTTCCCTTCAGGATTCGTGCGGTAGATGCGCACGCGGCCGGACTGAATGATGAACAATCCCCGGCACTCCTCCCCGGTCGTGAACAGGACGTGGCCGGCCGCCACGGTGCGCGTTACACAGCGCGCCGCGAGGTGATCCACCGCGGCCACATCGAGTTCCGCGAAAATCGGGATGTGTTCCAGGAGACGTGCTGTGTCCGGTCTTACCGATGGCATGGATACGCGCGGATGCTGGCGAAACTGAAGCCTCTGATGGCAAACTGCGATGTGATGAACTCTAACGAACTGCGCGTGACAACGGTCACGACAGCCGCGTCGGACACGAATGAAGATGAAGCTGCATCCTGCTCTTTCACCACCTGAGGTCCGTGTACTCTCTCGTTCGCCGCTATCTCAAGACCGCCATCGTGTTTCTCGGAGTGGGACTCGCCATTGGCGGATGGATGATCGTACGCCGGGAACTCTGGTCCGAATTCCCCACGCCGTACGTCGTGAGCGCCCACACGCATGCGCTCTTCGTGGGATTCGTGATGATGATGATCCTGGGTGTGGCGCTCTGGCTCTTTCCCCGGCCGGACCGGGAAGATGCGCGCTACAGCCCCCGGCTGGCCGAGCTCGCGTACTGGTTGCTGGCCGGTGGAACCGCCAGCCGCGTGGCAGGAGAGCTGTTGCGATCCGATGTTGGCGCCCTCTGGCTGCGGATCGTCGTCGTGGCGGCCGGCTTCGCGCAAATCGCCGGACTGGCCGTGTTCTTCTACACGATGTGGACACGCATCAGGCCGGTCGGCAGCAGAAGCCGGGAGGCGAAGGGAGAGAAGTTCTGACGGACAGGAACGGCACGCTCCCGCGGTCGGCAGCCCGGTGCCTCTTTCCCCGCGGATGCCGGTGACGCATCCTGAACGCATGGCGCTGCACCAGTCGAGATGACGATGAAACTGCCTATGCCCGAAGCGCTCGAGATTCACGTCAACGGTCGTCGACACGTGACGCACGCAGCTCCCGACACTCCGCTGCTCTACGTGCTGCGGAATGAGCTCGAGCTGAATGGCCCGAAATTCGGCTGCGGCGTGGGGGAGTGCGGCGCCTGTACGGTGCTCATGGGCGGCAAGGCGACTCGATCGTGCCTTACGCCGGTCGCCGCCGCCGCGCGCACGCCGGTGACGACCGTGGAAGGATTGGGCACGCCACGCGTTCCGCACCCGCTGCAGCGCGCGTTCATTGAGGAGCAGGCGGCGCAGTGTGGCTACTGCATCAACGGCATGATCATGACCGCCGCCGCCCTGCTCGCGGATACGCCGCACCCCTCCGCCACCCAGATCCGCACCGCCCTCGCCGGCAATCTCTGCCGCTGCGGTACACACCTGCGCATCCTGCGCGCGATCGAGCGCGTATCCGCCGCGCAGTCCACCGAGCGCGGCTAATGGGGGACTTCACGCGGCGCGATTTCCTGCACGCCGGCGGCGGTCTCGTCGTCGCGTTCGCCTGGCGCCGCACCATTGGTCGCGGGGACATGGCGGTGCTGTCGGGTGCTGTCGGCGCTGCGGGCCACGATACGCTTCCCGCTTCGGATGATCCAGCGCTCGACCAGCTCGATAGCTGGCTCGCGGTTGGCGGCGACGGCAGCATTACGCTCTATAGCGGCAAGGTGGAACTGGGCACCGGTGTCGAGACGGCGCTGTCCCAGATCGTGGCCGATGAGCTGGATGTGCCGGTCGACCGCGTGACCGTGATGCAGGGGAGCACCGGGCTCGTTCCCGATCAGGGATACACGGCGGGAAGCCGAACGCTGCAGTCCGGCGGCGTGCAGGTGCGTCATGCAGCAGCCACGGCGCGTGAGGCGCTGCTCGCGCTGGCCGCTGCACGACTCGGCACATCCGCGAGCGCGCTCCACGTGCGGAACGGCATGGTATTCTCCGGCAATCAGTCCGTATCCTACGCGGCGCTCACCGGTGGACGGCACTTCGCGCGCACGATCGACCGCAATGCGCCGCTGAAGAACCCGTCCGCATACGGCATCGTCGGCCGCGCCGTGCCCCGTGTGGAGTTGCCGGCCAAGGTATTCGGCACGCATGTCTACGTACACAATGTGCGCGTGCCCGGCATGCTGCACGGACGCGTGATACGTCCCGCGGCCATTGGGGCCACCGTCGCCAGAATCGATGATCGCGCAGCTCGCGCAATCCCGGGGGTGGTGAACATCGTGCACCGCGCGAACTTCGTGGGAGTCATCGCGCTTCGGGAGGAAGCCGCCATTCGGGCGGCGGCCGCGCTCCAGGTGCAGTGGACGCGCCCGGCTACGCCGCTGCCACCGCTGCACGATGTCTATGAATCGATGCACGCCACGGCGTCCGATGAGCGCGTGCTCACCTCCATTGGCAACGTGAATGCTCCACTGGCGGAGGATGCCCACCAGTTGCAGGCGACGTACCTCACGCCGTACCAGTCGCATGGCTCCATTGGGCCGTCGTGCGCGGTGGCGGACGTGCGCGATGCCGAGGCCACCATCTGGTCGGGAACGCAGGGCAGCTACGCCTTGCGCGATGCCCTCGCCGATCTGCTGGGCATGGCGCCCGGGCGCGTGCGCGTGGTGTGGACGGAGGCGTCCGGATGCTATGGCCACAACGGTGCCGATGATGCGGCGGCCGACGCCGCGCTGCTTTCGCAGGCGGTGCACCGGCCGGTGCGCGTGCAGTGGTCCCGGGCGGATGAATTGGGGTGGGATCCCAAGAGTCCCGCGATGCGCATGGACGTGCGTGGAGCGGTCGATGACCAGGGCAGGGTACTCACGTGGGATTACGTCGTGACGACGCCTACGCATTCCACGCGACCCGGTGGTCATGCGGGAAATCTGCTCGCTGGCCAGTTGCTCGGCCTGACCGGCCGCTCGGGTTTTGGCGGCGGCGACCGCAACGCGAAACACAATTACGTCTTTCCCGCCGATCGCGTGGTGAGTCGCCGGTTCGAGCACGGTCCGCTGCGCCCGTCGGCGATGCGTGGTCTCGGCGCGCCGGCCAACCTGTTCGCCACCGAATCCTTCATGGACGAGCTCGCGGCCGCCGCTCGCGTGGACCCGATTCGGTTTCGCCTCAGCCATCTGCAGGATCCCCGCGGTCGCGCGGTCATTCAGCGCGCCGCCGAGATGTCCCGCTGGGAGCCGCGCACGACGCCGCAGCGCATCGCACGGTCCGGCGACAGCGGCACGCACACCGGCCGCGGCATCGCGTTCGCGCAGTACGAGAATCAGTACGCGTACGTCGCCACGATCGCCGAAGTGGAGGTGCAGCCCGCAACGGGACACGTGCACGTGCGCCGCGCGTATGTGGCGTACGACTGTGGTCTGATCGTCAATCCGGATGGGCTCAGGAATCAGATCGAAGGGGCGACGATTCAGGGGATCAGTCGCGCACTCCTCGAAGCGGTGACGTATGAGGCGCACGCGGTGACGAGCGTGGACTGGAAGACCTACCCCATTCTTGCGTTCCCGGCTGTTCCCGATACCGTTGAGGTCGCGCTGCTGAATCATCCGGATCAGCCGGCGTGGGGTGCCGGCGAACCGGCGACCTGTACCGTGGCGGGCGCCATCGCCAACGCCATTTTCGATGCCACCGGCGCGCGAGTGCGCGCCATACCCCTCACGCCGGAGCGGGTCAGAGCAGCCCTCTCGTGAACGTCCTGCGGAGCGCGTCCGCGTTCATTCTGCGCATTTTCTTTCGTGGCGTGAGCGTCGCGGGACTCGAGCGCGTTCCGCGAGATGCCGCCGTCATCTTTGCGCCCAACCATCAGAACGCGCTGGTGGATCCGCTCTTTCTCTTTGCGTTCGCGCCACGACAGATCGCGTTCCTGGCCAAGGAACCGCTCTTCCGCATGCCGGTCATTGGGTGGCTCGTGCGCGCGGCCGGCGCCATTCCGGTATATCGCAGGCAGGACAACGCCGACATGGCACGCAATCGCGAGATGTTCGCGCAGGTGCAGGCGCTGCTCGCGCAGGGTGGGGCGGTCGCGCTGTTCCCCGAGGGGCTGTCGCATGGCGATGCACACCTGCACCCCTTCAAGACCGGCGCGGCCCGCATCGCGCTCGGCGCGACGGCGGTGGCACCGGCGGATCGTCCGGTCAGCATCATTCCCACCGGACTGTACTACACGGCGAGCGCGACCTTTCGCAGTTCGGCGCTGGTATACTTTGGCGCGCCGCTCATGGTGCCCCGAGTCGCGCTGAGTGCGGACGGTGAGCCACCGCCAGACGACGTGAAGCGACTCACGGCGCGCCTCACCGACGCACTGGCTGAGGTCACGCTGCAGGCCGAGCAGCACGATGCCCTCGCGCTCATCACACGCGCCGAGCGCATCTTCTCGTCAGGCGACGAGACGGCGCGGCGTCAGCCGCTCGTGAATCGGTTCGAGATGCGCCGGCGATTTCTCGCGGGCTACGTCGCACTGCGCGAGCGCGCGCCTGCGCGTCTGGCACGCGCCGAAGCGATGATCGCGCGCCACGAGGCGCGGCTCGCGGCGGCCGGACTGTCACCCGAGAACGTCGCGGCCGGCCACGTTGATCAGACGCGCCTCATTCGCTCCGCCCTGCACACCGTGCCGATGCTCCTCGTGATGCTGCCGCTCGCCCTGGTGGGTGTCGTGATCAACTTCCCGGCGTATCGCGTAGTGGGTCCGCTTGCCACGGGCATGGCTCGCGGGCGGGACGTCATTGCGACGAACAAGATCGCGGTGGCCGCGTTCGCGTTTCCCGCCATGTGGGCGGTGGTCGCCGTGCTGATCGGCGAACGGTTCGGCGCGGCGTGGGGTGCACTGGCATTCATTGCGGCACCATGCACGGGCTGGATCGCGCTTCGCTTCCTGGAACGACTGAACCGCGTGATTGGTGGCTCCCGCGCCATGGCGCTTCTCCTGTCCCGGCCAGTGGCGTTCCGCCGGCTGCTCGCCGAACGGCGGCGAATTCGCGAGGAGATCATGGCGCTGGCGACGGAGCAGGAGCGGGCGTCGGCGTCCGCGGCGGGCTCAGCTCAGCCGCGACCGCTCAGCGGTGCCTGACCCGCCCCGTTCGTGACCCCGCCGGGAACCGATTCCTCCGGGACAAAACGATGCGTCCTGAAAGGTACTGATGGCATTCAGGTGGGGCGTGTTTGGCATGGTTGCGATCCGGAGGCGGCCGGCGGATCTGGCGGCCACTTCGATCTTGTCGCATGCTTTATCAGTCGCTCCTTCCGCCCGGTGCCGTCCGACGCGGGCATGGCACTCACGCCGCTTCCTACTGGAGACTCCCCGAATGCCGCAGCAATCGCCTACCACCGACACTTCTGCTTCACTCGTTCGCCGCGCCCAGCGGCCGAGTCGGTCGTCGCAGTATCTGCGCTCGCTCGCGGCGCTGGCTACCGTGGCGATCATGGCCGCCTGCGCGTCGGGCGGCAGCACGTCGTCGGCATCGACATCAACATCGCCGCGCCGGAATGCCTACGTCATTACCGCTGACGAGATCGCGAACGTGGGCGCGACCGACGCCTATGAAGCGGTGGAGAAGCTTCGCCCCAACTTCCTGCGGGAACGTGGCCAGACGTCGCTCAGCGATCCAGCGTCGACGGATGTGACGCCGAATGTCTACCTGAACGATACGAAGATGGGCGACATTTCCACCCTGCGGGACATCCCGACGGACAACATCGTGACGATCAGGTACTGGAATGACAAGGAAGCGCAGAGCCGTTTCGGCGTGGGTAACGTGAGCGGCGTCATCCAGGTCACGACCAAGAAGGGCTGACGGCGCCTCCTGAGGCAGACGGGCAATCACCGCGCCTGCCTGCCTCAGAACCCGCTGAGCTTCGTGATGCGGCCGCCCGGCCCGACGGCCCATCCCGCATGCGGTGATGCGAATCCGACTGCCCAGTAGGCCACTGTGTCAATCGTGATCCAGGACGAGCCTGCATCGCGCGAGAACGCCGCGCCCCCGGGCCCCACGACGAGAACGGTCGGCGCGCGGGCATCCGGCACCCACGCCGCACCGTAGACCGCGCCGGGAAACGGCGGCTGCGCGCCTGGCTCCCAGGTGGCGCCCCCATCATTCGTGAACCACACATTGGTACTGTGCTGGAGCGGCTTGGCGATGTCGCCACCAGCGGCCACGCCGTGCGCCGCATCGCGGAATGCCAGCGTCGTCACGCCGGCGGAGGCGCCGCCGGGCATGGGTGTCGGCCGGGAAGTCCAGATGCGGCCGCGGTCGCTCGTGCGCAGCACGCGTGCGACGACGGCGCTGCCCGTTCCGATCCATGCGGTGGCAGGCGACTGCGCCACGAGACATGTCCCGCTGGCGGCGAAGGCACCCTCACCGGGTTGCGCCGCTGGCAGCGACTGTTCGGAGAGGAGCTGCCAGTGCGTGCCGCCATCGGACGTCGCGACGATCTGGAAACGGCCATCCACCGCATCGCTCACCGCCATGCCGTGATCGGCGTCCCAGAAATCCATGCAATCGTAGAACGCCTTGGCGGCAGGATTCGTCCACTGCAGCGCCCAGCTCCGTCCCGCATCGACTGTCTTGTAAATGCGCGAGCGCGTCCCGGGCCCGGCGGCCAGGAGATACGCCGTGGACGCGTTCACGGCGTACACATCTCTGAACTCGAGCGAGTCGGCACCGGGCACCTGCGCCGCGGCCCAGGTGGTGCCGCCGTCAACGGTGCGCGCGTACGTCGCGTCGTGCCCACTCACCCACACGGTAGCGGAATCCACCACGCTGACGGCCTGTAGCAGTGCCGTCGTGCCGCCTGCCTGCGCGATCGCACTCGGCGCGCGACGGGCGGTCGCGCGAACCGGCGCGGTCTGCCGGGCGCATGCGGCCAGATGCCAGGCGGTGAGCAGCGCTATGGTGGACGTCAGAGCGGAGCGCCGGCGAGATGGAGCCTTCAGGGCGAGAAGAAACACGATGGGCACCGTGTGAGTGGAGTGAGATCCGGACCGCCGGCGGCGGTGACGACGTTCCGCGTCGCGGCACGAATATATTGTCCGCATGTCGTCCACACGATTGCTGTTGCTCAGCAACTCGCGCAGCGCGGATGGGTCCTATCTCGAACATGCGCGCGGACCGATGCGGGACCTGCTGGACGGGAGCACACCGACCGTGCTGTTCGTGCCATATGCGGGCGTCACGCTCTCGGCGGATGCGTACGCGAGCCGGGTCCGCGAGGCACTCGCCCCGATCGGATGCCGGCTGGTGTCGCTGCACGCGTGCGCGGACCCGGCGAGCGCGGTGGCCGGGGCCGAAGCGATCGCGGTCGGTGGCGGCAACACCTTCGTCCTGCTGCGCCGCCTCTACGAGGCACGGCTGCTCAGCGCGATCCGCGAGCGCGTACTGCATGGTGTCCCATACATCGGCTGGAGCGCGGGATCTGTCGTGGCCTGTCCCACCATCGGGACCACGAACGACATGCCGATCGCCATGCCGCCCAGTCTCGACGCGCTCGCGCTCGTCCCGTTTCAGATCAATGCCCACTACACCGATGCGCATCCGCCGGGCCACCAGGGCGAGACGCGCGCGGAGCGCATCGCGGAGTATCTCGTACTGCATCCGGGCACGACGGTGGTGGGACTGCGTGAGGGGAGTGCGCTGCAGGTCCGGGGTGATCGTGTGCGACTCGTTGGCGGGGCGGGTGCCCGGGTCTTCAGCGCCTCCGGGCCGCCGCGCGAGCGTGAACCAGGCTCCGAGCTGTCGCTGCCGGGGCAGGCTGCGCGGGACGGCGAGGATGGAGAGTCCGGACAGGAATCACAAACGGGACGGCACTGACGGCATGACCAGGATTACCAGGATTTCTTGGCGCCGAGACCCAACGTTTCAATTCGTCACTGCGCGACCCGGCTCACGCATTTGAACCCGTCGAAGAAGCCGCGCCGGAGGACCGCGGGGAAGGTCGCGTTGTCGAAGTCGAAGCCGACGCGCAGCTCGCCGCCGCCCGTGGACGACCATTCCACCGAGGTCGTGCTTCCCTGGGTCGCCCAGTGATCCGCGTGGTCGAAGAGCTGGAAGAGGGCCCACGTCCCCTGATATTGCTGCAGCCACTGCTTGTTCGTGCCCGAGGTCCCGCCCACCCACGCGAGCCCCGCGGGGTTTGCGGTCCAGGTGTACGTGTGTGACGCGCCCTTGGCGTACTCGTTCTGCGCACCATCCACGGCCACGACCGCACCGGACACGCCCTCGGTGAGCGTGGACCGGAGACTGAACGTGAATCGCGGCTCCGCCGCGCCCTGCGGGAAGAGCGCGTCGGAGACCTTCGCCGCCCGATTGAAAAAGCTCAGGAACTGCGGCGACACCTGAATGGATGCGCCCGGCGTCGGTGCGTAATCGGCCCCCTGTTTGGTGAGGACGGAGGCAAGGGACGCGTTGTAGTACATCCAGAGCGCACCCGTGCCGGGCTTGAACACCGTGGCCACCTCCTGTGGCGTGGCCTGCGCCGTGGCGCCCGGGCTGAAGGGAAACTTGGCGAGCACGCTTCCCACCTGTGCGCAGAACGACGCGCCGCCGCCGTTCGCCTGGCCGGCGCCATAGTTCCGCAGGAAGGGCTCGACATTCTTCAGGGGCGCGTTCAGCAGTCCGGTCACCGACGTGCTCACCGCGCCGTCGCCCACCACCTTGAAGCCCTGCGCCAGTTTGAGCGCCGCCTGCTGCGCATTGGCGACACTGCCGGACGCCTGGCTCACGAGCGCGTCCCGCGCATTGGGAGGCGCCGCATTCACCTGGCCGAGCACGGACTGCACCTGCAGGAGCGCGTTCATGTAATCCTGATTCGTCGCACCGATCAGCTTGTCCGTGACGTTCGCCGGCACCACCACGTGGGTGGGTTGCATGAGCTGCGTATCGGCCGGCGTGTTCTGCGAGGCGAGCGCGATGACCGCCAGCAGCGGCGATTGCGGTCCCGCCAGCGTCTGCAGTTTGCTGGCGGCGTCCGCAATGCCGCCGAAGCCGCGTACGGTCGCGCGACGGAGATACGTGCGCCACTGGTTCTGGTATGCGCTGTCGTAGCGCGTCGCCAGTTGTGCAATCACCTTCGTCTTGTCGAGCTGCCCCGCCGCCTGATCGCCGAGCACCCAGGTCTCGCCGTTGAAATACCGGTCGGCGTCCTTCTTGAAGGCGTTCTGCATGAAGGCGTAGCCGCCTTTCGTGAACGCGCCCGGCACCTCATAGTCATCCGACACCAGCGCGGTGTAGCGCGGGTACAGGCGGTTGAACTGCACCGCCGGATTCGACTTGCCAGCCTCGGACAGCATGAACTGATAGATGCGTTCCGCGCCGGCCCACTGGTTGAGATACGCGCGCGTGTGCGTGACGAGCATGTCATCCGCCGTCACCGTGTACGGATTCGCGTGCGGCAGCTGATCGGCATAGTACGCGAACTGCTGCTCGGCGAGCCGCGTGCGCGCGCTGTCGAGCGGCCGGCCCTGGAGCCATGCCGACATCAGCACCGGAACGAGAAACTCGTGCGTGCTCTTCTCCGGATTTCTCGTCGTGATGAGGTAGCCCTTGAACAGACTGTACGTGGAGTCGTACTGGTCTGTGGGGCGCGGTGCGGCGGGGAGCGCGGCGAGCGTGGCCGCCATGCTCCGCCTCGTGTCCTGGAGCATCACGCGATCGAGCGCGGCGAAGTAGAGCTGCCTCGCATCCGGGCGCACACGCGATCCCGTGAACAGGCCAAGGCGAAGCCGAGTGGGCGCGCCCGTGGCCGCGTACCCGTCGAGTTCCACCAGCTGCCGGCGCAGCGAGTCGAGTCGCGCGAGCGCATCCACACCCGGCAGATCCTGTGATGCCGCTGGCAGCGCCGCCGCGGCGCGCGCCGCGGTCATGGTGCTGCCGTCGAGCTCCCGGTTGTTCGAATAGCTCCACGCCACGCCGGCCGCGAGCAGCACGCCCACTGCGGTGGCCAGGCCGAGCAGTGTGCGCCGGAGCACATTCACGCGCGTGCCGCCGGAGGTCGCCTTCATGGCCGCGTGGTCCTTGAGCAGAACATCGCTGAACAGCCTGTCCAGGAAGAGCCACTGCGGCACCTTGCGCGCCGTGGACGCGGCGGGAGCGGCAGCCATGGCGGCCATTTGCGCGTGCGGGTCGAACACGCTGGTGGCGCCGACCGGCCCGCCCTGTGGGCGCCGGGCCGCCGGCGCGGCCGCGGCGGCTTCCGTGATGATCACCGCGCGCACGCCCGCGAAGTAGAATCCGCGCAGGAACGGGCTCACCTGGAGCTGGCTCGGCTTGCACAGTTCGACGAGAAATTCCTGCGCCAGCGGCATGATCTTGCGCAGCTCCCTCGGAAATTCATAGGCGCCGGGCTTGCGCTCCTGTGCATTTTCGCGGGCGAGAAACTGCAGCCGCTTTTCAGCGAGCGAGCGGAAGATCTGATCGAATGCGCCGCCGACGCGCGCCGTCTGCCGGTCGGCATACAGCCCCGTGGCGCCCACATCGGGAGCCAGCGTCGCGCCCAGCACTTCGTGCGCCTCGTCGGTCGACAGATTCTGCACGTAGTCCGCGAAGTACGGAATGCGGTCGGCCTTGCTGAAGATCACGTAGACCGGAAGCTGCACACCGAGCGCGCGCGAGAGCTGCGAGAGCCGCTCGCGCATGGCGCGCGCGAGTCCCATGACGGTCTCACTGGCTCCCGCCTTCAGGAACTCCTCGCAGCTCATGCAGGCCACGGCCAGGCGCGGCGGCTGCGCACCACCCCCGAACACGGCGCGCAGCCGACCGGGCTGCGTGTGGCGAATCACCCGCGCGAACCGCGCGGAGTTGGCGAACGCGGGCCCGCCAGCTTCGAGAAATACCGTGCCCTGGGAATACCAGACATTGATCCCGGATGTGGGCGCCACCGTATCGCCGCGCATGACGCCGCCGGCCAGCAGCTCCGGGTCCAGCCCGGAGCGAATGACCGTCGTGGTCTTGGTGCTTCCTTCAGGCCCCATCACAACGATCATGGGAAGCGCGGCGAGCGAGGAGGTGCCGGCGCTGCGCGCGCTGCGCGATGCCGCCAGCTGCGTGCGCGCGGCCGCGGCCGCGACGTCAATGTCATCCACCCCGGGCGCCCCCGCCGCGGCCGGAGCGAGCTTGCGGAGCTGCAGCCAGATGACCACGCCGGCCGCGATCAGCCCCAGCAGCCAGAGCCCGATGCGGAAGACCCAGATGTCGCTGCCGTGCAGCTTGAGCCGTGGTGCGAGGTGCCAGACGAGCAACGCGAAGACCACGTACGCGGTGAGCACAATGGCCCAGATCTTCTGCGTTCTGGAAAGCGGGGGAGTAGCCGGAGTCATGGTAGCGACGGGATGGGATCAGTGCACGATCTGCTGCGCGAGCGCATGCAGATCCGCTGTACCGGAACGCAGAGAGAAGAGCGCGAACGCGAAGATCAGCGCGGCGAGCACCAATGCGCCTATGGCGCCCCAGCCCAGCCGCTTGAGCCACGGATCACCGGATGCGACCGGGATGTCGCCCGGGGGGATGCGCCACGCCGGCGAGAGCTCGCCGAAGTCGCCGCGCACGCGACGCATCTTCTCCGCGACCTGCTGCATGATCATCTGCAGCTCGCCGGCACCAGCGGCGCTGTACCGGCCATGAAAGCCAAGCTGCATGCACAGCTGGCAGACCTCGAGCACATCCGCGGTATCGTCCGAGTCGGGCCGCGCGAGCAGATGCTGCAGGTTCTGGAAGAACATCTCGCCGCCCAGATGCCCGCCGAACAACTCCTCCTGTAGCGGCTTGCGCGGCCAGTCCGCGAACATTCGCTGCGTGGAGTTGAGCACCGATTCATCGAGGAACGCCACGACGGCGTAGAGGGCCAGCCGGGTGTCCTCGTCGGCGTAGCCGGCGCGTCGTGCGTCCTGCTCGGCGCTGGCGAGCACCTGTCGGATGTGGCGGCGGAAGGAGTCGGCGTCGGCGGCGACCTGCCGGTTCGCGCGCAGGCGCACAGTGGCGGTGAGCGCTTCCTGCAGCGCGAGCGCCAGTGCACCGCGCCGCGCGGACGTTGCGGAACGGGCTTGCGTGGGAGCCGGTGCGACCGGCGGTGGTGCGAGCGTCATGAGATCATTCCTGGCTCACCGGGTACGAACAGACGGGTGGCGGTCACCCCTCCAACAGGACGAGCAATTCGAGGTGCGGGTTCGGCAGTGCGTCGGGCGCATACACGCCCACCTCGGCGGTCTGATTGAGCGTTTCCCAGCACGGGCCGGACTGGCTGATGCTGAAGTACTGCATGTCCATGCGGGGCGAGAGCGCGGCCGGCGGATTGGGGATGTGCGTGAGCGTGAGCCCCGGATACGCACGGCGCACCAGCTCGGGGACGAACTTCGCGGAGCAGACCTTCACGAAGCGCGGGACACGCGTGATGGTCTCCGCTTCGCCGGCGCTGGTCCGGACGCCCAGGATCCAGCGTGAGCGCCCGAAGCAGCGCGTGTCCACCACGCGGCCCGTATAGAGATACGGTTCGGCGGCCTGCAACGGAATCGCAACGGAACTGGTGGGAATGATGATTTCGAGATTGGCGCGAATATGCCGTTCCAGCGCGTCGAAGCACTCACCCAGGTGCTCCTGGTCATAGGCGGGGAGTGTGCGCGGGTGCGCGTCGAGCGAGAAGGTGCACAACGCGCCGCCCAGGCGGGCGAGCTCGCGATAGACCTGCTCGGGGTGCGTGCGCCGGACCTGCAGATGATGTCGCAGCGGGCCCAGCGCGGAATGCACGGCGTGGAGCAGCCAGAATGTCGCGACGTCATGGCTGGCAAACTCGCCCAGCGATCCCCGTGCGCGGCCCGCGCCCAGCGTATCGCTCTTGGCGTCGAGCATGTCCACAAGCCGCGCCAGGAGCTGCAGCAGGTGCTCGCTGGCACCGATCTGGAGTGACGGCGGGACGTACGCCGCATCATAGATGAATCCGCCGCGCCCGTCACGCCGCACCCGGGCCAGCGGGAGCGTCACGTCGTCGGTCGTGTCGCCCGCGTCGAGCGTGAGCGTGAAGTGCTTGCGCCCCATGCGCACCGTCTTTTCGTCGCGGCCGGTCGTCTCGTCGAGCACCGGCTGCTCATGCTCGACAAACCGGGCCGTGACATCGCCGGTGGCGCCCGCGTCCATCACGTTGGCGGCGTTGGCGCGAAAGGCCGGGATGGTCAGGCGGACGAGATGGCTGTCCTGCGTGGGCGAAAAGATGTCGCGGATTTCGAGGGGCGGCGGCGCGGCATCGCCATCGGGAATGTGAAACGGCAGACCGTCCGGCATGATGCCGCGCGCGTGGATGAGGGAGACCGTCCCGTTGTGCAGCGCCGCATCATCGAGCTCGACGCCGAGCAGACCGTATGGCGCGAAGAAGAGATGCCCAATGGCGAACCGGAAGGAGTCCTCGAAGAATCGACTCTGCGCCTGAAAGTGGTGCTGGGCGAGGTGCATGCCCTCCCGCCACACCACCCTGGAGAGTTGCGTCATGCGTTAGCGTGTGTGGTACGTGAATCCGCGCCGTGTATGCTCGGCGAGCAGCGCGAGGGTGCCGAAGATTGCGGCCGTCATGGATGAAAGACTATTATCGCACGGAGCGCGAACGTCCGCGCGGCCCCGATGGTCGGAAAATATCGGCCGCGCGTCCTGCCCTAACATGCGAGCCTCAACCAGCCGATGACAAGCGCCGAGTTCAGCGCCAGGTACCACCTCGTGAAGCCAGTCGCGGACGGGTCGGTCCGCTCCCTGCAGGCGCTGTCCACCGCGTCGGGCACCAGCGTCATGGTGCACTACCTGGTAGGCACACCCGCTCAGAACGCGACCGTTCGCGATCAGATTGACCGGCTCCCCGGCCCCGACAAGGGACGAGTGCTGGACATCGTGGATGTGGAAGGGAACGTGGTCGTGGTCACCCAGCTGCTGGCGGGTTTTGCGACGCTGAGCGGCTGGCTCGCCGGGCGCGGCGCGCAGCCACGGGAGATCGCTGGGACGCAGGGCCATGCCGGACCGGTTGCGGCGCCATCTCCAACGGCCGCGCCGATCGCGCCGCCTGTTGTGCCGCCGCGCGAGGCGCCACGGCCCGTGACGCAGGCGCCGCAGCAGGCCGCAGGCGCGCCGGGCGAGTTCACTCAGCTTTTCGGCTCGCCCGCCTTGGGCCGGCCGACGGCGCCGGCGACGCCGATTGCTCCGCCTGCTCCGCCTGCTCCGCCTGCTCCGCCTGCTCCGCCTGCTCCGCCTGCTCCGCCTGCGCCGCTTGCGCCGCTTGCGCCGCTTGCGCCGCTTGCGCCACTGGCGCCGCCCGCACCAGCCGCGCCAGCCGTGAGCGCGGCGCAGCCCGGCGAATTCACGCGGCTTTTCCAGTCGCAGAGCGGCGCTCCGGCGCCGGCGCCGGGTACGCTGTCGCCGTTCGCGATGCCCGCGTTCGCGCCGCCGCCCCTGTCGCCCCTGTCCCAACCGACGCCGCCACCGTTTCCGTCCGGTCCGGTGAATTCGGGGCGCGCCACGGACGTGCTGCGCGCGCGCGGTGCGCCGCCAGCTCCGGAACCTGTACCCGTCGTCGTTCCGCCGGTGACGCTGCCGCGGCCAGGCTTCGCGTCGCAGCCAGCGTCTCCAATGGCACCGCCGCGGGCGTCGAGCGATTCGGCACCCTTCTTCATGCCGGTGCCGGCGGTGACCCCGGTTTCACCCCTCGCGCCTGTTCCGGCGGCGCCACCGTCCGCGCCCGCTCTGCCAACGCTTCCGCCGCCGGTCCTGTCCGCCCCGCCGGCGGCGCCAGCGCACATTCCCAGCGACTTCACGCGCATCCTGGGCGGAGTGTCGGCAGCGTCCGCTCCGCACGCCATACCACCTGCCGGTGCGCCAGCCGCCGGCGACCCGGCCGCGCCGCGGGCCAAGTCGTCCAATCTGCCGCTCATTATCGTGCTGAACGTCGTGGTGCTGGCCGCGATCGCGCTGGTGCTCTACCTGGTGCTGAAGAAATAGCGTGCCCGGCGCCGAATTGCCGCGGCGACGCTCACCGGGCCTTCGGGGGAAGCACCACCACCAGCTCCATCTGCGGATTCGGGAAGTCCGCCGGAACGTACGCCGCGAGGTTGCGCGCCCGCACGATCGCATCCCATTCGGCGCCTGACTTTCCCAAGAGGAAGTAGTGCGTGTTCACCTTGACCGGTACAGCGGGCGGCGGGCTCGGCGTGTAGGTGAGTGACACGCCGGGCAGCGCCTGGCGAATGAGCACGTCCACCCGGTCCGCTGCCGCCACCTTGATGAGCTGCGGCACCTTCTGAATGAGCTCGGCCCGTCCCACGCTCGCGTCCAGCGCCAGGTACATCTGCGGCGCGGCAAAGTAGCGATCCTGGTCCAGTGCCGTGGCATGGATGGACTGCTGGACCAGGCGCAGCGGGAGCGACACACAACTTGCAGGGACCACCGTCTCGAGCAGCTCACGAAGCTGTTCGTCCAGCGTGGTGAAACACGTCGTCAGGTCATCATGGTCGTACGCCGGCAGATCGCGCGGATGCAGCGTGGTCGAGAATGTCGTGAGCGCACCAGTCAGGGAGAGCATGGCGCGAAAGAGCTCCTCCGGGTGGCCGTGTCGCGTCTCGAAGAGATGCCGGATCTGCGGAAAGTGCGTATTGATGGAGTAGAGCAGCCAGAAACTGGCGACGTCCGAAATGCTGAACTCGGCCAGGCTCTGATTCTTCTGGCGGCGCGAGCCGGACAACGTGGTGCTCCGCGCGGAGAGAATCTCGATCAGTCGGCGCGCGATGGCGAGCAGATAATCGCTGGCCGCGATGTCGATGAGCGGCGCGACGAACTGCGCGTCAAGCGAATACTCGCCGGTGGCGGAGCGGTGGACGCGCGCAACCCGCAGCACGGAGTTTCCCTCGAGGGATTCGCCGCCGGTCAGAAAACGAAAATTCTTGCGCGCGACCTGAATGGGCTTTTCGGCCAGCCCTGTGTTCTCGTCGCGCCGCATGAGCACTTCGGCCCCGAAGCGCGTGGATTGCTCCTTCCCGTTGGCGGTGACGTTGTGCCCGTCCGACCGATATTCCGGGACGGCCAGGTACATGTCGAGCACGGTCTGGTCCGGCTCCCAGCAGCCCTCGAGCAGTCGCGGCGCCGGCAGCGCGTCAGGGGCCGGCATGTCGAACAACAGGCCGTCAGGAAAAATTCCTCCGGCTGCGCCCAGCGCGAACGTCCCACCGGCCAGCGCTTCATGATCGATCTCCAGCCGGTGAAAGCCCCACGGACAGTAGGTGAGGCCCGCCAGCTCGAACTGCATCAGATCTTCGAGGTAGCGGTCCTGTGTCTGCAGGTGTTGCGGGCTCAGCAGAACGCCCTTGGTCCAGAGGACGGGTTGCATCTGTCTCATGGCGCCCTAAGGTAGCGCCGGGAGAGCGCAAATCCAGTCGCGAGCGCCGGTGATCTTGACAGACGCGCGCCGGGAGATGCCCTTTACCGGCTCCAGAACCGTGAACCACTCAGGAGGAAGCCGTGGCTGCTGCGCGCCAGTCGAGCGATGTCATTCTGGACGTGAACGCGGGACGGAGCGACGCGCATCCCGCTGCGGGCCACGATATGCCGTTCCGTCTCCTGCTGATGGGAGACTTCAGTGGCCGCGCGAGCCGGCGCGTTGTGGAGTCGGGCGCCGCGCTGGGGAGCCGTCGCATCCTTCGCGTGGATCGCGACGACATCGACGACGTGCTGCGGCGGTTGGCTCCGCGCATCGCACTCGATGACGCGGGTCAGGTGGCACTGCGCTTCGCGAGTCTGGATGACTTCCATCCGGATGCCATCTACGATCAGCTCCCGCACTTCCAGGCGGCGCGTGCGGAGCTGACTGATGTCGGACGGGCGCCGGCGCCGCCGGCATCGCCTGCCACCGCGAGGCACCAGCGCACGGGGAGCGTGCTCGAGGACATTCTCGGCGAGCCCCTCGACGATCCGGCGGATGATCGCGGCACTGGCGGTGCGGCCGGCGCTGATGAGGAGTTCCAGTCGCTCGTCCGGAACCTCGTCACGCCCCATCTCGTTCCGAACGCGGATCCGCGCGAGGCGGGCCGGCTCGCGCAGGTGGATGCCGCCCTGAGCGCGGCGATGCGTGCGGTACTGCATCACCCGCGCTTCCAGTCGCTCGAGGCGCTGTGGCGCGCCGTCTGGATGCTCGTGCGCCGCGTGGAGACCGACGAACAGCTGCAGATTCATCTGCTCGACATCTCGCGCGATGAGCTCATTGCCGATTTGCGCGCCGCGCCAGCGCGCGCCGAGGACAGCGTGGTCTACCGGCTCATCGTCGAGTCTGGGGACGCGACATCGGGCTCCGCACCGTGGGCGCTCATCGCCGGCGATTACCGGTTCGACAACAGTGATCAGGATCTGGCGCTGCTCGGGCGCCTCGCCGAGGTGGCGCGGCGCGCCGGCGCGAGTTTCATCGCGGACGCGAGTGCGCAGTTGAGCGGCCTTCCGGACTTTGAGGAGCTCCCGGATGCCCACGATTGGTCATCGGAGACGTCAGCGCAGTGGGATGCGCTGCGTCGCACGGCCGCGGCGCGGTGGGCCGGGCTGGTGGCCCCGCGCATTCTCCTGCGCGAACCGTATGGCGCCGCCACCGACCCCTGCGAACGCTTCCGCTTCGAGGAGTTCTCCGGCACACCCGCGCATGCCGACCTGCTCTGGGGCAGCGGTGCCTTCGCATGTGCCATGCTGCTCGCGGAATCTTTCGCCGAAGCCGGATGGTCGCTGCGCCCCGGCATGCTGCGCGACGTCGGCGGTCTGCCGCTCGTCCTCGTCGGCGTGGGCACGGAGCGGGACGCGGTACCGTGTGCCGAGCTGCTGCTCACCGAGCGAGCCGCGGAGCACATGATGGACCGCGGCATCATGCCCTTGGCGTCGCTCCGCAATCAGGACGCGGTGCACCTCGTGCGCTTTCAGTCCATTGCGGAGCCCGCTGCGGCACTCGGTGGACGCTGGACGGGCTCTCCGTCCGCATGACGGAAGCCACGATGGGTGCCGTACCGGCGACGAGGCCGGTGCCGCTCGCCTTCCCGGACGATGAGACCTTTTCCCGGGCGCGCGACGGACTCCGGCGCATGCAGTTCATCGAAGCGTCCATCTGCGCGCGAGCGGGCATCGAGTCCATCTACGCCTTCCAGGAGCGGCGCGAGGCGGCCGTGCAGGACGCGCTCGACGTACTCATGCGCCTGTTCCTGGATGACGAGCCCGTAGCCGGAACCGTCGCGCAGTCACTCATTCCGGCGCGAGATGCGACCGCGCTGGAAGCGCTCGGCCTCATCCGCCGCGATGGCGATGCGAACGCCGCCTGGCGGGCAACGGTGCGGCTGTATCCAACGCGCGGATTCTTCGTCGCATCCGACCTGGGACGACGGCTGGAGGGAGCCGGTCCCGTGCTGGCGCCCGATGCCGTGTACCCGGCCATCAGCGAGTCCACGCGCGCGTACCTGGACGCGCTCCCGATCACGCCGTGCAAGCGGTTCGTGGAGATGTGCGGGGGGACCGGCATCGCGGCGCTCGTCGCCTCACGCTACGCCGATCAGGTCTGGTCCCTCGACATCACCGAGCGCGCCACGCGTTTCGCGGAGTTCAACGCCCGGCTCAACGGCGTGTCCACGCTGACCGCACTGGCCGGTGATCTGTACGCGCCGGTGTCCGGGCTGACGTTCGATCGCATCGTGGCGCATCCGCCCTACGTCGCCGAAGCCGAAACGACGATGATCTATCGCGATGGCGGTCCCGATGGCGAACGCGTCACTCGCGCGATTCTCGCTGGGCTGCCCCGGCATCTGGAACCCGGCGGCAGCTTCTACTGCACCTGCTTCGCCACCGATCGCGAGAGTGCGCCGCTGGAGGAGCGCATCCGCGAGATGATCGGAGCGGGCCACGAGGAGTTCGATGTGGGCGTGTGCGTCCGGGACACCTACAATCCCACCGAGTACTACTGCCGGCTGGCGTACATGGGGAGGGGGACCTTTGCGGCGGCCGAACAGCGGCATCACGCATTCAGGGCGCAGGGCATCGTGCGACTCGTGCACTGCTCCTTCGAGGTGCGCCGCCATGCCGAACCGTGCGCACCCGTTACGTTCCGGAGCGCCATTGGCGGCATGTCGCCGGGAGACGCCCTGGGCTGGATGATCGAATGGCAGCAGGCAAGCGCCCGTCCCGGGTTTGCCGATACCGTGCTGGACATGCGACCCGTGGCGACGGAATATGTGCGGCTTCGTACGGTGCAGCGGCTCGATCACGGCGCCTGGGAATCGGAACAGGCCTGGCTGGCCAGTACCGCACCCTTTGGCGTGACCGGGGAATGCGCGCCGCAGACCGCGACGTTCCTGTCGCGCTGCGACGGCGGGCAGACGCTGCGCGAGCTGATTCGCGAACTGCGGCTGGATGGGCTGCTGGACCGGGACATCGATGACGGGATGATCGTTTCCACGGTGAAATCGCTTATAGGGGTGGGAGCGCTGGAGGTGGATGCATTTCCCCTTCCGCCTGTTGGCGAGTGAGACGCTCCGGGTTGAAGCATCGTTTCTGAAGGATTGGCGGGCCGATTCGGGTGCGTCTCGGTGGCCAGAACATTAATCGCTTGACACCCTGCGGCGCGGCTCGTACGTTCGGCCGTCTACGTTCCTGACCCACAAGTTCAATCCGACCTGACCGGGCTTCCGGTTGCTCCGCGGCTTCGCAGACGTTGAGCGTCATCCAGAGGACCATCGCGACAGGAGTCTCACCATGGCAAAGGAAAGCACACAGAAGAAGCTGGAACGCGTACGACCTCCACGCGTCAACATCAGTTACGACGTGGAGACAGGCGGTGCCATTGAAATGAAGGAATTGCCATTCGTGATGGGTGTGCTCGGCGATTTCTCCGGCCAGCCGGTTGAGCCTCTGGCGAAGCTGAAGGATCGCAAGTTCGTGGATGTCACGCTCGACAATTTCGATGACGTGCTGGCCAGCATGAAGCCGCATCTCGCGATGTCGGTCGAGAATAAACTGAGCGAGGATGCCAATGCCGGGAAGCTGGGCGTGGATCTCACGTTCAAGAGCCTCGACGACTTCTCGCCGGATGCCGTGGCGCGCCAGGTGAAGCCGTTGCGCGAGCTGCTGGACCTCCGGACCAAGCTCTCCGATCTGCGCGGCACGCTCCAGGGGAACGACAAGCTCGAGGACATTCTGCAGTCCACACTGGGTGACGCGGACAAGATGAACAAACTCAAGGCCGAACTGGGTACCGATGGAGGGTCCGATGCCTGAAGCCAAGGCCGCGGCAACGCAGTCCGCGGTGGCAGAGACCACCGAGCTGGGATTGCTGGATCAGATCGTCGAGCAGGGCCGGATGGGCAAGGATGCCGCGGCGAAGGAGCGCGGCAAGGACATGATCAAGAACTTCGTGTCCGAAGTGCTCAGCGGCCAGATCTCGATGGCACGCGACACGGAAGCGATGCTCAATGCGCGCATCGCGCAGATCGACCACCTGCTCTCGATTCAGCTCAACGAGATCATGCATGCGCCCGAGTTCCAGAAGCTCGAAGGCTCGTGGCGCGGGTTGCGCTATCTGCTCGCGAACAGCGAGACGAGCGACATGCTCAAGATCAAGATCCTCAACGTGCCCAAGAAGGAGCTGCTGCGGGATCTGCAGCGCGCGCCGGAATTCGATCAGAGCGCCTTGTTCAAGAAGGTGTACGAGGAGGAATACGGTGTCTTCGGCGGCGCGCCGTTCGGCGCGCTCATGGGCGACTACGAATTCGGCAAGTCGGGGCAGGACATCGAACTGCTCGAGAAGATCTCGCAGGTGGCGGCGGCGGCGCATGCGCCATTCATCACCGCGGCCTCGCCCGAGATGCTGAACATGGAAAGCTTCACGCAGATCGATGCGCCGCGCGACATGGCCAAGGTGTTCGACACCACCGAGTACGCCAAGTGGAAGGCGTTCCGCCAGAGCGAGGACTCGCGCTACGTGGCGCT
>Ga0157370_10001096_pt1 | contig 33957 bp, 26 predicted proteins | sample C35metaG_FD_113463 | JGI IMG/M metagenome (GOLD analysis project Ga0157370, IMG submission 113463) | Corn rhizosphere microbial communities from Kellogg Biological Station, Michigan, USA - C3-5 metaG | ecosystem: Host-associated > Plants > Roots > Rhizosphere > Soil | place: USA: Michigan... | reverse complement strand
GGGAAAGAATGGACAAATATTCTGGATCGGATGACATCTATCAGGTATTGGTTGAGGAGTCCGAGGAAAATTGGCTGCTGGGATTGTTGGCGTTTGCGGTGGTTGAGGAGCAGCGAATCGAGTGGGTGAAACATCACCTTAAAACCACAGGTGTTTCGCCGGCGCCGGACGACATTCAGACGTGGTATGAATCACAACCCGAAAGCGTGCTGGTAAGAGCAAGAGCTGAGGCAGAGAATGCTCTGAAGAGTTACGGAGCAGAAGCGGTCGAAGAATTCGACGATGCGTATCGGAAAGAGATAGCCCAAGGAATTGTGGTGGCTGAGATACAAAAGCTCGGCCGATGGTTGCCGCAATTTGGAATGAACGTTGCCGGCGGTGTTGTTTCATCCATTGTGTTTGCCGCCATTCTTGTTGTTCTAGCGCTTTTTGTTCTAAAAAATCCGTCGACTAACGACATCGCAACGAAGCTAAACAGTCAAATGGGAGCTCAAAATGGCCAAGTCGGAAGTAACAAGTAAGCGTGCAGCGTCATCGGCCTCAAAGGTTTTGCGCGACAGCGGATCTAGCAAGTCAGCGAAATCGGCTGCGGGTTCGGCGCTTTCTCAGAGAAGCACATCAAAAACGACGTCCTCTGGTGCAGCTTCGGCGGCATCTAAGGCGCTTAAGAATGCCGGCTCAAGCAAGGCAGCTCGGTCGGCTGCAGGATCGGCCCTAACGCAGAAGCCTAGCGGGCGTAGGTGATCGTGGCGATCAGCGACTGTTATCGGGGGTAGGGCAGAGGCAGTTTTCGACCCATTGCTGTCGTTCGCGGAGAGCTGAATCTGCCTCCCGAGCGAGGCACTGTGGGTGATCTCTACGGAACTGGCAGCGGTCTGGATTGCCTGCTCCAGAATGGTAGTCGCCGATTGGTCCGTTGCGTCGCCCGGGTCAAAACCTTCGATTACGGTGCCGATCGGCGCTGGGTCCAAGCGATCCTTCATCGACGATGAGATCGCTTTTTGGCATGACCCGGAATGTCGCTGGCCCACGCTGGATTGAGCGTGAAGGGCGATGCGTTGGGGCACTGAGTAGGAAAAAACCTCAACGCAGGTTGCAGCAGGCATCACCAGGATTTGCTATAACGCACGGACAGAGCCAGTTTCGATAGCCACGCAGCAATCCACGTCACAGGGGAATCAAATGGACTTCGTTCGGCGCGCGTTGCTGGTGCTTTGCATCAGCGTGTGTGGTGTCGGGTCGGCAGTAGCTACCGGCAGACCCGCGGAAAGTGGAAGTGCACAGACGGGGCCTGCGAGAGCGTCGAGTTCACGTGGCACGCCGACAGCGGTAAGCGTTACTTCGCCCGCGGCAAAAACCATGCTCGCCACGAGTAGTGCATCGAGTGCCACCTATTACGGCGCTCCCTATTTTCAGTATGGCTACAGCAATTATGGACCTTGGGGGAGCATTGGTGCAGCTGTGTCAGCATGGTGGGCTGACTATCAGCGCGTCTATCCCTATGCATTCCCAGGGTGTTCGTACGCGCTCAGTCTGACCGATCCGAGTTCCACTAATAATGCTGATCACGCACTTGGCCGCGTAGCCATTATGCCATTAAGCGGAACTTGCGGTGGCTGGGGCCGTGTGGTCGCCACGGCGTACTTATACAGTCCCGCAAAGAACACCGGCAAGCAATGCCACTGCGCGGGCGATCCCATCAACCTGGGAACCGGCAACGAATACCGCGACGATGAAGACGCCTCCCTAGGTGCGCTGAGCTTCCATCGCTACTACAACAGTCATGCCGCCGTGGCCTCTTCCCATATTGGCGCCCATTGGCGGCACAGTTTCGATCGCAGCTTGGAGTATCTGAGCGACGGCACCACGTCGACCGTAACGGTGTTCCGACCCGATGGCTTGCAGGTGGTATTTACTTTGCGGGCGGGCCAGTGGACAACAGATGTCGATGTCGCCGATCGGTTGACCACACAGACCAATGCGGTTGGCGTGATCACCGGATGGCTGTATTCCGATGCGAGCACGCGCTATCAGGAAGCCTACGACGCGAACGGCAATCTGCTGTCGATCACAGATACGAATGGTCAAGTCACCGCCTTGGCCTACAGCACGGCATCCACGCCGGCGAGCATTGCGCCATCGGCCGGACTACTGCTGACGGTGACCGATCCGCGCGGGCGTTCGCTCAACTTCACCTACAACGCGCAAGGCAACGTGGCTACCGCGACACAGCCCGATGGCGGTGTGCTCGGTTATGCCTACGACGCGAACGGCAACCTGGTGACCGTGACGTATCCCGATACGAAGACACGCCAGTACGTTTACAACGAAAGCACGCTCACCGGCGGTACCAGTCTTCCCCACGCACTGACCGGTGACATCGACGAGGCCGGCAACCGCCTGACCAGCATTGGCTACAACGCTCAAGGTCAAGCCACGATGTCGACCTTGCCGGGAGGCGCTGATCTCACCCAGGTGGTCTACAACAGCAACAGCACGACGTCAGTAACGTATCCCACCGGCGCACAAGCGACTCTGAGCTTCGTGGCGCCCAATGGATCGATGCATGCCAGCACCGTCAGCGCACCTTGCGGCCTCGGCTGTGGTCAGCCCAATGCCGCAGCCACGTTCGACAACAACGGTTATGTCGCTTCGACCACGGACTTCAACGGTAACGTCACGACGATGATCCATGACGCCAACGGGCTGCTGGATCAGCAGGTCGACGGCTCGGGGAGCCCTGATCAGCGCACCACGAATACGACATGGGACACCACGTTGCGCGTTCCACTGACGCGCACGGTCCTCGATGCCGGCGGCAACGCGGTCGCCAAGACCTCTTGGGTCTACAACACCGTCGGCCAGCCATTGGCACGTTGCGAGATCGATCCAGCCCAGGCCAGTAACTATATTTGCGCCACCACCGGCGCGCCGCCGCCCGGTGTCCGTCGTTGGACCTACAGCTACTGCACGGTCGTCGATACCACCCAGTGTCCGATCGTAGGTTTGCTGCTTTCCGTGGATGGTCCGCGCACCGATGTGGCCGACGTCATCACCTATGCCTATTACCTGACCGACAGCGCCACCGCGCATCACGGCGACCTGCAATCGGTGACCGATGCCTTGGGCCACACCACCAGCTATTTGACGTACGACGGCGCTGGCCGCGTCACCAGCCTGCAGGACGTCAACGGCGTGCTCACCAACCTGACCTACACCCCGCGCGGCTGGCTGGCCTCCCGCAACATCGGCGGTGCCACCACGACGCTGAGCTACACCCCGTACGGCGCCATCGCCTCCCTCACCGATCCGGACGGCATCACGACCCGCTACACCTACGATGCCGCTCAACGTCTCACCGACATCACCGATACGCAGGGCAACGTCATCCACTACACGTTGGATAACGCCGGCAACAAGACCAGCGAGCAGATCCGTACGGCTTCGGGCACCGTGGTGCACAGCCTGTCGCGTACCTACAACACGCTGGGTCAGCTCACCGCCATGACAGACGGCCTCAACCACACCGTCTTCAACGCCGGCACCAGCGGCAGCTACGATGGCAATGGCAACCTGGTGCACAGCGCCGATGCTCTGGGTGTACAGCGCCAGCAAGGCTTTGATGCCCTCAACCGGCTGCAGAGCACGATCGCCAACTACAACGGCACCGATCCGGCCACCAAGAACACCCAGAGCGTGTTCGCCTACGATGCCCGCGGCAACGTGGATGGTGTCGGTGATCCGGATGGCCTCGACACCACGTACGACTACGACGGCCTGGGCAACCGCACGGCACTGCACAGCCCGGATACGGGTACCAGCAGCGATACCTACGACGCGGCGGGCAATCGCCTGACGCACACCGACGCAAAGGGCATCGTCCGCACATCGACCTATGACGCGGGCAATCGTCTGGCCAGCACCGGCTACACCGACACCACCCTCAACGTCAGCTACGCCTACGACGAGGCCAATGCGGTGACCGGCTGCAGCGCGTCCCGTCCGATCGGACGACTGACACGCGTGGTGGAAGCCGGCGTCACTACCGTGTTCTGTTATGACGATCGGGGTAACGTTATCCAGAAGCAGCAGGTGACTTCGAGCCAGACGGACACCACGCGATATGCGTATACCCCGGGAGATCGCCTCAGCAGCATGAGTACACCTGACCAGACGGCGATCAGCTACACGTATAACAGCGACGGTCGGGTCAGCGGCATGCAGGTAACGCTGGCGGGGGCGAGCACTGCGCCACCCACCGTGGTCAGCAGCATCAGCTACCTTCCGTTTGGGCCGATCAGCAGCTACACGCTGGGCAATGGCCAGGTCGTGACGCGCACGTACGACGCGAACTATCAGCTGACCGATCTGATCAGTCCGGCGCTCAACTTGCACTTTGCCCGTGACGCGATGGGCAATATCTCGGCGATCGGCAATGCGCCCGGGGCCAACCCGGCCACGGAAACCTACAGCTACGATCCGCTGTATCGACTCACCGGCATCAGCGACGCCGGCACCGCACTGGAAAGCTATACCTACAACCGCACCGGCGACCGCCTGAGCAAGTCGGCGACCGGGCTGGCCACGGGCGACTACGCGTATGCGCCGGGAACCCACCAACTGATCAGTATCGGCAACGCTGCGCGGGCGAACGATGCCAACGGCAACACCATCGCCAGCGTGATCGGCGGGGAAACGTTCGGTTTTTCCTACAACGGCCGCAACCGGATGAGCGAGGTGCAGCGCAACGGCGCCGTGGTCGGCACCTACACCTACAACGCCCTGGGCCAGCGTATCGGCAAGGTAGCCACGTTCCCGCAGGCGGTGACCGAGCGGTACGCCTACAACGAAGCGGGCCAGCTGATCGGCGAATACGGGACGAGCAGCACCACGCTGTCAAAAGGCAAGGGAAAACACCACGGCAAGTACCACCACCACGCCGGCACAGTGGCCACAAACAACCGAGACTATGTGTGGCTGGGCGACATCCCCGTCGCGGTGATCGATAACACGATCAACGGCAGCGTTACCACCAGCACGGTCAACTACGTGACGGCGGATCAGCTAGGTACGCCGCGGGCGGTCACCGACGTTATAGGGACGGTGATCTGGTCACTGCCCTATGCGGGGAATGCTTTTGAGGAACTTCAGCCCACGTCGTCGACAGGTTATGTGCTGAATCTGCGGTCTGCCGGCGAGTACTACGACGCTGAGACGGGACTGAACAGCAACGGCTACCGTACCCGCGAGCCAGCGACGTGGCGCTTCTTGCAGAGCGATCCGATCGGACTGGCTGGTGGCATCAGCACGTATGCGGCGGTCGGAAACAACCCGTTGAGCTACTCCGATCCATTTGGACTTGCAGTGGGTGACAGTTACCAGACCATTGACCGCGCAGGAATTGCAGCCGTCACAGGCGTTTTAGTTCAGTCTGTAACCGAAAACAGAGAATATGCTGGGGTGATCTATAGAAATTGGGACGGAACGTATTCATATACTGAGGCGAGTCCAGGCACCGAGTTCTATGCGCTCCCAGGGAATGCTCCTTGGTTTCATAAGGAGGTCGGCATTTATCACACCCATGGCCAGGCAGGGTCAAATAAAGATACCGAGAACTTCTCAACCCCTGGTCCAGATGGTATTGGAGATACTGGCTTGAGCGACGAGCTTGGTATACCAAACTATCTGGGTACCCCCCACTTTGCAATCAAGAAGTACGACCCCTGCACGGGAACCACAACGACACTGCTGCCAGGAGTCTAATCATGAGATCGTACTTTGGCACTCTATCATTCCTGTTGCTTGCGGCAGGGATATTATTTTCCGTCATATCTTGTTCGCGCAGCGGACCACAAGAAACTAATACAATTCCATCGACAGCGTTGAAGGGTAGCTGCGCTGTCTATTCGACTTTCTCTGACCTTTTGAGCAAAGGTCAGAGCGACAACGACTTCTCGAAGTTTGCCAACAACCCAGAGAATTACAATGTGTCGATTCGAGATACCGGAGATGCATTTGTTTATACGTTCGTCCTCAAGTCGTACCACGGCCAAGCCGTACTCGACGGCATAGGCTCCTTCACGTGGAATAAGAGCGACGGAAAGGTCACGCACACATCCAAGCATTAGCTTTTGTCGCTCTGGGGAGCGCCAACAGCCCAAAAAAGGGGGGCGGAATCCGCATGGTGGCGTGAAGCACACGACGCTACAAGATGATTAGCCCGCGTTATCGGGGGTGTCTCCAGGTCGACGCCGATCGCCGTCGCCCGGCCGCCGGCGGCGGATATCTCAGCCACCAGGTTCTCGGCATCCGTGGTAGAGCGTAGTGCACGAGTACTTGGGCGCCCAGTGATGCAAGCATCTTGACCAGTTCAGTCCCCCCCCATATGCCATGCCCATGACGTTTGCGAAACTCGGCTGGCGTAACCCCGACATGTTTGACGAAAGCGCGTCATAGCGTGTCGGCGTTGGCGAAGCCGCATTTGGCGGCCACCTGTTTGGGTGAATCGACGCCGGCTTCCAGCAGCGTTCGCGCGGCGGCGATCCGGGTTGCCTCTACCCAGGCAGCGGGAGTGACTCCCACCTCGGCATGGAACAACCGCGCGAAGTGTCGAGGGCTTTGTCCGGCGTGCCCGGCGAGGGCCTTCACCGAAAGGGTCGCTGCCGGATTGGCCGCCACCCAGCGCTGCACTTCCTGCAGCACGGAACGGCCGGATGGCCGCGCCACGCCTTTGCGGCTGAACTGGAGTTGGCCACCCGGACGTTTGAAGAAGCCGAGCGGCGAAGGCTTCTGCCTGGTCAGGAAGGTCTCGGCGATCGGATGGGTGGAGAGGAAGCGTTCCAGCTCCGTCGGGTGGGCGCATTTTCCCCACTGCTGCCGATGGCCCGCAGCAGCTGACCGAACTCCCCGGCCGTGGCTACCGGAAAGCCGTTGAAGCTGTGGGTGACCACGTCCGTCTGAGTGCCATCGGGTAACTGGAACTTCAAGGCAACGCCACGCGGATTGGCGAGGTCGTCGGTATCCGGGATATTTGGAATGCCGGTGAAATCGGAGAAACGCACCGTCACCGGGATTGATGCGCCGGCAAACAGCGCCGCGCGACTGAGCTCACGCGCCTTCGCGGCCGGCATGAAACGCCCTTGCAGCAGAACGCCCTTCCCATGGACCGCACGCTCGTGATGCTCTCCGAATGCACCATGCAAGTCGTCCACCAGTTCCGCTGGCTCGACTGCATTACTCCCGGCAGCCGTTTGCGCGGCCGAGGCGACTCCCGTCAGCGCCAATGACAGGGCTCCCGCGACACCGAGAAGGAGCACACTGAGCGCGCCGTGACGGAGGGCGCTCTTGAAATCCTGTTCGCGCAGCAGACGCAACGCAGAGGACCTTACATTGGGTGTGCGATCGGAAATTTCACTTTCGAATGGTGGCAACGTATCGGCCATGGAAATTTCTCATGTGATGAAGTTGAAGTTTTCGACTTCCGCACAACAGTGCGGCGGTGGCGGTCAACCGGATGACCGTCATGCAGATACGGACGGGGAATGCCCGAGTAACCGCATTTTGCAAAAAGTAAATAGGCGTCCAATGATGCGGTCGGGCGACGGCACCCGGGCCGCACTTATTGCTCAGGAATAGATCGACTTGGACTGCAGATAGGCGTCCAGCGCGCCCGGGCCAAGCTCGCGCCCCAGGCCGCTGGCCTTGAAACCACCGAACGGCGCCGACGGGTCGGGCAGATAGCGGTTGATACCGATGGTTCCGGTCTGCACGCGACGCGCGACCGCCATGGCGCGTTCGGCGTTCGTGCTCCAGACGGTTCCGCCCAGACCGTACGCCGAATCGTTCGCCAGCCGGACCGCATCGTCGTCGTCCTTGTAGCGGATGACGACCAACACCGGTCCGAAAATTTCCTCCCGGGCGATCGTCGAGGCGTTGTCGACGTCGACGAACAGGGTCGGCTCGACGAACCAGCCTTGCGGCAGCGCCGCTGGACGCCCACCACCGACGACCAGCCGTGCACCTTCAGCCACGCCCTTCGCGATATAGCGCTCCACGCGGTCGCGATGGACCTGGGTGGCCATGGGGCCGATCTGCGTCGTCGGATCCAACGCATCGCCCACCTTGAGCGACCGGACGAAGGTTTCCAGGGTGGCAACGATCTCGTCGTAGCGGCTGTCCGGCACCAGGATCCTGGTACTGAGGAAGCAGGTCTGCCCGTTGCTGAGAATGAGTGACTCGAAAAGCCGGTCTCCCAACGTTGCCAGATCCAGGTCGGCATCGTCCAGGATGATCGCAGCGGACTTGCCGCCGAGCTCGAGCGTCACCGGACGCAGAAGACCTGCACACACTTCAGCGATCGCGCGTCCAGCGGCGGTCGACCCGGTGAACGCCACCTTGTCGACGCCAGGGTGGGCGACGAGGTGCGCACCGGCCTCGCGGCCGCCCGGCACGATATTGATCACGCCGGCAGGGATGTCGGAAGCCTCCACCGCCTCGGCGAACAGGAAGGCATCCAGAACCGCCTCGGGTGACGGCTTCAGTACCACGGTACAGCCCGCTGCCAGGGCGGGAGCATGTTTGACGGTCGCCAACACCTGCGGAAAATTCCACGGCGCGATGGCCGCCACCACACCGCGGCTTTCGTGGCGAACGGTTGTGGTTCCGCCCAAGAGATGTGGTTGCTCGGTCTCGAAGGGGTAGCTGCGCGCCAGGCCAGCCATGTATCGGAGGATGAGGACAGGAAACTTCGCCTCCAACGCGGTCGCGACGGCGATCGGCATGCCGTTCTGGCTGCTAACCCGGCGCGCCATCTCCTCTGCCCGGCGCTCCACCTCGTTGGCCAGACTGTCAATGGCGTCCGCACGCCGTGCCGCGGACCATGATGACCATCCGTGAGGGTCGTCGAAGGCTCGCCGCGCCGCTGCAACGGCCGCGTCGATGTCGGCGGTCGTCCCGCCGGGTACCGAGCCGATCGGCTCGCCCGTACTGGCCGACAGAACGTCGATGCGGGCGTTCGAATCCGGGCGCACCCAGGCGCCTCCGATGAAGAGGGAATCGTAGGTGATCATGAGATTTGTCTCCTTGAAATTGGCTGTGGACGGCGTTGGGGACGGGGATCGGGCCCGGTCCCGCAGCGCGGAGTGGTGGGTATGCCCCTGTAGGACTGTCGATCATTGGAGGAGGGTGGCCGTGTCAGTCAGCGGCGCGGGCCAGGCGACGTACTTCACGTGGCGGCTGGCCCAACACGCGCAGGAAGGCCCTGCGCATGCGTTCGCGGTCGGCAAAGCCGGCTTCGTCGGCAATCACGCCCATCGAGTGACGTCCCTGTTCCATCATCAGTCGCGCCGCCTCAACGCGAAGATTCTCGACGGCCTTGGCCGGCGATTGGCCCGTCTCGGCATGGAAGGCACGGCTGAACTGGCGAGGGCTGAGCCGGGCCGCCTCCGCAAGCTCATCGACCGATAGCGCGCTTTGCAGGTTTTTCCTGGCGTAATCCAGGGCCATCTGGATGCGATCGGATTTCGGCTCCAGTTCCAGCAGTGTGGAAAACTGCGATTGCCCGCCGGCACGGCGTTGGTAGACCACCAGCTTGCGCGCCACGAAACGCGCCGCCTCGACACCGAGATCCTTTTCGATCATGGCCAAGGCCAGGTCGATGCCGGCCGTCATCCCGGCCGACGTCCACACGGGCCCGTCGACGATGTAAATGCGATCCTCCTCGACGTTCACTTTGGGGAAACGATGATGCAGGTCGCGCGCAAAGCTCCAATGTGTGGTCGCCCGGCGTCCGTCAAGCACTCCGGCCTCGGCCAGGATGAAGGCGCCAGTACAGGGCGCCGCGATGCGCCGCGACGTGGCCATGGATCGTTGCACGAACTTGAGCAGCGCCGGCGCTGCCTCGGCCACGCCCGTTCCCGCACCGATGAACACAGTGTCGAAGCTGCGCCGCGCGAACGACATCGTGTCGACGCTGAAGCCAGCAGAAGCGGCTACCGGGCCGCCGTTCTCCGAAACGACGGTGAGCTTGTAGAAAGGCTCCTCGACAACAAGGTTGGCCATTTCGAACGCGGTCATGGATGCAAAGCCCATGATTTGGAAACCCGGGAAGATCACGAAGCCTAGCCGGTGCATATCTCTCTCCGGGAGCCATTAAACGCTGCGTTCGCGGCATTGACGCCGCGAACAGGATCGACAGATTGTGTTCCTCACGGGTCAGGAATCACGTCGATACGGCCGTTCCCGCCTTGCGACACGCCGCTACAGCCATTTGGGTTCATCGACGCGTTCATAGCTCTCGAGCTTGGCGAGCAGGGCATCGGCATCGGCGTCGACCGATATCGAATGCCGATGTCCCGCCGGTAGAAATTGGGTGGCGACCATGTGGTCGATGAAACTCAAAAACGTCGTGAAGAAATCCAGGGGGTTCAGCAGGCCAATGGGTTTATCGATCTCCGAAAGTTGGTTCATTGCCCACACTTCCATGAGCTCCTCGATGGTCCCGATGCCGCCTGGAAGGGCGATGAAGGCGTCTGCAAGCTCGATCATGCGTTTCTTGCGGCTGCGCAGATCAGGCGCGATCTCGTGTTTGCTGAGCCCCGGATGTGATTGGCCGCGCCGATGGAGGCTTTCGGTCACCACTCCGTATACGGTGCCGCCGGAGTGCAAGGCGGCGTCGGCAACAACACCCATCAATCCTCGAATCGTTCCACCGTAAACGATGGTGATCCCTGCTTGCCCCAGTACCCGACCGAGAGTCTGAGCAGCAGCTGTGAACTGCTCCGAAGTACCGTGGTTCGAGCCGCAGAATACGGCAACGGTTTTGATTGATCGTGTCTTCATTTCACATGGCTTTTCGTGAGGCTACAGCTGCGCTCTGTTCGCTCAGTGATGGCGGCCGCGGAGGAAAAATGTTCTTTCAACGCTAGGTCTGTCTTGAGTCGGGCCGCAACCACGGCCTCGGGACCGAAGGCAGTGCCTTGAACGGTAAAGAAGGTCACATCATGCAAACCGACCATGCCGAGGATGGTCCGCAAATAGGGCGTGAGAAAATCGGGTTGACGTACACCTTCACCGGAAAATTTCCCGCCCGAGGACACTGCAACGAAGACAGGACGGTTGGGAAGCAGGCTCACTTTTCCCGCTTTCCCCACATCGAACGTCCAGCGAACCCGAACGACGTGATCGATCCACGCCTTCAGCGTGGACGGTACGGTGTAGTTGTGCATTGGCGTACCGATAACCACGACATCGGCATTCCGGATCTCGTCAATGAGTTCTGCGGACCGGTAAGCTGTGCCTTCCTGCGAAACATCAACTGTCGACTGCTGGGAGATCGCATAATTCTCATCGACGTGCGGGAGGGAACCGTCGCCAACCACCCGGCTCACCAACTCCGCCGCCGGATCGCTCTCCAGCAGAAAACCGATGATCTTCCGGGAAAGCCGATAGCTTTCGGAATCTTCCCCACGAGGGCTGCAACTGACATGGAGAATTTTCATGACGGGCCTGTGGCAAGAATGGGAGAGGCTCTCAGCCTAAGAACGTCATGCCCGATGCCCAAGATCCATGAATGACATTTTATTGTGGTCCATGGTGATGGTGAACAAGCCAACCTTCGCCTGCGTCGCGCACCGACGGTTTCGGCTCTGAGCCCCGAGAGCAGCGCTGCCGCTGCTTTCTGGGGGCAGTTGCGTGCGATCGGAGTGGTACGCTCTTTTCAGATCAACGGAAAATTGCTCGGATGACCGTGTCGAAGAACAGTCCAATTTCACCGCTCGATCCGATGGCGGGTGACCCTCTTTATCGGCAAATCTACGATCGGTTCCGCGGTGCCATTACCAACGGATCGCTGAAGCCGGGTGACCGGATACCTTCCGCGCGTGCATTGACCAAGGAACTTGGTTTGGCCAGGGGCACCATCGAGTCCGCCTATTCCTTGTTGGCCGCCGAAGGGTACATTCAGGCGCGCGGCCAGGCTGGAACCGTTGTCACGCCGGAACTTCTGCCGCGCGTATTTGTCGAGAAGCCCAGACCTCAGTCCCATGGACGCACTGCCGCAGCCGGTTTTCGTCCGGATTCGATACTGCCATTCCAGATGGGGCTGCCTGCTCTTGATGAGTTTCCCAGGAAGATCTGGGCACGTCTCGGCGCCCGTTGTGTCCGCGCGATGCAGCCCTCGGACATGGTTCATCCTTCGGTATCTGGCTTGCAAAAATTGCGGACCGAGATAGCCGCCTACCTTCAAGTGTCCCGCGGAATCGGTTGCTCCCCTTCCCAGATCTTCGTTACCTCCGGATATCGCCAGACACTGGAATTGATCACGTACGCATTGCTCAAGAGAGGGGACAGCGTCTGGCTGGAAAACCCTGGCTACCCGCCGACGAGGGAACTCCTGAGGCTCATGCACATGAAAGCCGTACCGGTGCCAGTGGACGGCGAGGGCATGGTCGTTTCCGATGGACTGAGGGTGGCGCCAAGGGCTCGCGCAGCTGTGGTCACGCCAGGACACCAGAGCCCGCTTTGCGTGTCCCTGTCCTTGCCCCGACGGCTGGCGTTGCTGGATTGGGCAGCACGAAACAACTCATGGGTCATTGAGGACGACTACGACGGTGAGTATCGGTACGTAAGCCGTCCGCTGCCGGCATTGAAAAGCTTGGATCGTGATGGCCGGGTGCTCTACGCCGGTACCTTCAGCAAGGTGCTTCTTCCGGCCATTCGACTGGCCTATCTGGTCGTGCCCGAAACGCAGATTGAGCGATTCGAGCAAGTCAGTCAGGTCTTCGCCGGCAGTCCACAGCTTACGCAAGCCATCGTCACCGCATTTATCACTGAGGGACACTTCGCCCGCCATATCCAACGGATGCGCAAGCTCTACGCTGAGCGACGGGAAGCGACGGCAGCCGGCTTGGAAAGCGTGCTGCACAAACACATGCACATCGATCCCCAGCCGGGCGGAATGCACCTGATCCTGAGGCTGAAGGGAAGGCGGTCGGATCGTCGCCTTGTGGCGTGCATGCGAGACGAAGGCCTGTACGGTGAGGCCTTGACGGATTGGTTCGTGGGTAGTGGAGGAGCGTCGGCCTTGCTTCTCAATTTCACGAATATCGGCTCACAAGACGCTGCAGAGGCTCTCGGCCACCGCATTCTGAAGCTGATGTAGCTCGATCCAGAACGTCGAGTGTCGGTCTTCAAAAGCCACGGCCGGCGTCGTCTCTCTCTCTCTCTCGCTATTGGGGGTTTGAGAGCGAGGGCGTGGCGGAGACCAAGGGATGAGGCCCCACCGCGGGGCGCTGGTTGATGCGGACCCTTGCGCGTCTGGTCGCCACCGATCTTGTCGCCGACTGACTGGCCATACATCGGACAATTCGTCCCCGCCCGTACCCAAGTTCGCGTGTGACGAGAGTGCTCTGATCGGCTCCGCTGGTTGGCTGCTACGGGCCGAAGTCAAACGGGTGCCGATTCCCTGGATCACGTCGCGGTCGCGCCGGAATATATCAAGAGTGGAAGCCCGGGACACGGGAAACGAAAAAGCCATGGCCCATGGCGTTACCGGCATCATGGACCTTTTTTGGCTGGGCCAAGACGTTGCAGGATGAAGTCGCCCAAACGTATCAGGAACTCTTCATGAGCCATCGCATCGGTCAAAGCAAAACTCCGCTGAAATTCTGCAAGATCTTCGGTGGGGCGCATTTCTATTTCGTCAGCCTCTCCCTGTCTTTCGGTGTGGTCCTTGCCCTGGCCTATCTGTTCAGCTCAGCCACGCCGGGCTCCCTTTATGATCGCGCCATCTTCTTCCTTTTTCCTTCCATTGCCGAGGTGTGCGGGCGTCATAACGCCTAGGCTGTGATCCGTCCGAGCGCTTTTGCCCGCGCGGCATGCACCAAGGCCTGACATCCCTCCGGCGACGGCCGATGAGCACCTTGGGGATATGGGACCACGGATATGGCGGGCGCTTTGCGAGATGCCACGCAAAGCCCGTCAAGCATGTGCCGCCCTCCAGCGTTTCAGTACAGTGATTTCGCCAGAAGTTGGTGCTTTTTTCTGACCGGCCCCACGCCCAATCTGGGCGTCACCTCCCCACCTGGCCCACCACCATGCTCAATTCCTACCTTCGTCTGTTGGCGGCGGGTGCGTCGTTCGCATACGTGCTGCTTCTTGCCGGCTGCGCACCAGCTGCGGGAGCCGCTGCCGGCGCGCCTCCCGAAGTCAGCGTCGTCAATGTGGTAAGCGAATCGTTGCGCGTCGCTGACGAATTCAATGGCCGGGTCGAAGCCATCGAGGCCGTCGACGTCCGTCCACGTGTCAGCGGCTACATCGACCGCATTGCCTATGTCGAGGGCGCTGAGGTCAAGGCTGGCGATCTGCTTTTTGTCATCGATCAACGTCCTTACCGCGATGCACTCATGAGCGCGCAGGCACGTCAGGAAAGTGCCCGGACCGCGGCCCGCCTGGCGCAGAGTCGCTATGTCCGGGCCAAGGCGCTGATCGGCGCACGCGCCATTTCCAAGGAAGAATTCGACGCGAGTGAAGCGGGTCGGGACCAGACGTTGGCTGACCTGCATGCGGCGCAAGCGGCGGTTGCCACCGCGACACTTGATCTTGGCTTCACCGAAGTACGCACACCGGTGTCGGGGCGCGCCGGTCGAGCCATGCTCACGCGCGGCAATCTGGCACGGGCTGACCAGTCGCTGCTCACCACGGTGGTTTCGCAGGACGCGATGTACGTGTACTTCGACTGCGACGAAAACAGCTACCTGCGCTATGGCGGTCAGTCCCAGGGTTCTCACCCCTTGCTGCACGTTGGCCTGGCCGACGAGGACAACTTCCCGCGCGAGGGCACGATCGATTTCCTGGACAACCGGCTCGACCCTGCCTCGGGAACGATCCGGGCCCGGGCCATCGTGCGTAACGACGACCGCAAGCTGACGCCAGGCCTGTTCGCCCATGTGCGGTTTCAAAGCGGGGCGCCGGTGAAGTCGCTGTTGATCGACGAGAAGGCGGTGCTCACCGATCAGGATCACCGCTATGTCTACGTGATCGGAGAGGGCGACAAGGCTCTTCGCCGAGACATCGTTATCGGCCGCAAAGTGGGTCGCCTGCGCATCGTGCGGTCGGGCCTGGATGCGAACGACAAGGTGATCGTCGGTGGGGTGCAGAAAGTCTATTTCTCAGGCATGCCGGTCAAGCCTGAGCCCGCCGTGAAAGCGGTGAAGCCCGACACCGCGATTGCCGCGGCGATCGCTCAGTGAGGAGTTGATCCCATGGATTTCTCGAGATTCTTCATCGATCGGCCGATCTTCGCCATCGTCCTGTCCGTGATCCTGCTTGCCGCGGGACTCATCACGATACCGTTGCTGCCCATCCGGGAATATCCCGATGTGGTGCCGCCCAGTGTGGTAGTGAAAGCGACCTATCCCGGCGCCAACCCGAAGGAGATCGCCGATTCGGTGGCGGTGCCGCTGGAGGAGGCGATCGATGGCGTCGAGGGCATCATGTACATGAAGTCGGTGGCTGGTTCCGACGGCACCCTGCAAGTCGTGGTCACCTTCAGGCCTGGCGTGGACGCCGATACCGCCGCGGTGCGCGTGCAGAATCGAGTGGCCCAGGCGCAGAGCCGGTTGCCCGAAGAAGTGCGGCAATTTGGCGTGACAACGCAAAAGCAATCGCCCACCCCGTTGATGTACGTGAGTGTCGAATCGAAGGATGGGCGCTACGACCTGCTGTACCTGCACAACTACATTACGTTGCACATCAAGGATGAACTGTCGCGCATTCCCGGCGTGGGCAACGTGGGTATCTTCGGTTCAGGCGACTACGCCATGCGGCTGTGGCTGGATCCGCACAAGCTGGCTGCGCGCGGGCTGACTGCAGCAGACGTGATCCATGCCGTGCGCGAGCAGAACGTGCAGGTGTCCGCTGGCCAGCTCGGTGCGGAACCTTCGGCGAAGAAGTCCGACTTCCTGGTGTCGATCAACGTTCGTGGGCGTCTGCAGAACGAGAAGGAATTCGGGGACATCGTGGTCAAGAGCGACGGTCAGGGACGAGTCGTCAAGGTCGCGGACGTGGCGCGCATCGAGATGGGCTCGAACGACTACACGCTGCGAACCGCCATTGACGGAGAACCCGGGCCGCAGGTCGGCATCTATCTTTCTCCCGGTGCGAATTCGCTGCAGGTGTCCGACGCTGTCTACGCGACGTTCGACAGGCTGTCCAAGTCGTTTCCGCCTGGGGTTACCTATCGCGCCATCTGGGATCCCCAGGTTTTCGTGCGCGACTCGATCAGCGCAGTGACCCATACACTGCTGGAAGCGATGCTGCTGGTGGTGCTGGTGGTGATCCTGTTCCTGCAGAGTTGGAGGGCGTCGATCATTCCGTTGATTGCCATGCCGGTATCCATCGTGGGCACCTTTGCCTGGCTGTACCTCCTTGGTTACTCGATCAACACGCTGACCCTGTTCGGATTGGTGCTGGCCATCGGCATCGTGGTCGACGACGCCATCGTGGTAGTGGAAAACGTCGAGCGCTATATCGAGCAGGGCCTGCGCCCCCGCGAAGCTGCGCATCGGGCCATGCGTGAAGTGTCAGGGCCGATCATCGCCATCGCGCTGGTCTTGTGTGCGGTGTTCGTGCCGATGGCGTTCCTTTCGGGCGTCACCGGCGAGTTCTACAAGCAGTTCGCCGTGACCATCGCCATCTCGACGGTCATTTCGGCGATCAGTTCACTGACTCTTTCGCCGGCGCTCGCGGCCAAGCTGTTGCGCGCACATGATGCTCCCAAGGATGGCCTCACGCGCGTAATGGACCGCTCGATGGGTTGGCTGTTCCGGCCATTCAACCGGTTCTTCCAGCGCACCTCGCATAGCTACCACGGCGTGGTCGGACGTGCGCTGGGTCGCCGCGGTGTGGTTTTTGCGGTCTATGCGGGGCTGCTGCTTGGTACGGTGACGCTGTTCAACGTCGTGCCCGGTGGGTTCATTCCCACCCAGGACAAACTCTATCTGTTTGCCGGCGCGAAGTTGCCGGAGGGCGCATCGCTGGCGCGGACCGAAGCGGTGTCCAACCAGATCAGCCAGATTGCCAAAGGCGTGAAAGGTGTGGACGTAACCGACGGTTACGCCGGCCTGAACGCGCTGCAGTGGGTCAACACGCCCAACCTGACTGCTTCGTACGTAATTCTGAAACCGTTCAGCGAGCGTCATCGCACGGCAGCCCAGATCAATGCCGATCTGTCTGCGCGACTGGCCCAAGTCAAGGACGGCTTCGCGTACTCCCTGATGCCGCCGCCGATCCAGGGCCTGGGCACGGGTTCGGGTTACTCGTTGTACCTGGAGGATCGCGCCGGACTCGGCTATGGCGCGCTGCAAACGGCGGTATCCGCATTCCAGGCGGCCGTGGCCAAAACACCTGGCATGACTTTTCCGGTCACCAGCTACCAGGCCAACATTCCCCAGCTCGAGGTCGAGGTCGACCGGATCAAGGCCAAGGCGCAGGGCGTTTCGCTGACGGACCTGTTCGATACGCTGCAGGTCTACCTGGGCTCCGTGTACATCAACGACTTCAACCTCTATGGACGCGTGTATCGCGTCATGGCTCAGGCCGATGCGCAGTTCCGCCAGGATGCCGCGGATATCGACCACCTCTACACACGCAATACCAATGGCGACATGGTGCCGGTAGGTTCGATGATTACGGTGGCGCAAGCCTACGGACCTGATCCGGTCATGCGCTACAACGGCTATCCGGCTGCCGACATCATCGGCGATACCGACCCCCACATCTTGTCTTCCGGCGAAGCGATCACCAAGCTCCAGGAGATCGCAAAACAGGTATTGCCGCGCGGGATCGAGCTCGAGTGGACGGAGCTCAGCTACCAGCAAGTCACCCAGGGGCATGCGGCGGCGGTAGTTTTTCCGCTGGCGATCCTGCTGGTGTTCCTGGTGCTCGCCTCGCTCTATGAGAGCTGGACCTTGCCCTTGGCGGTGATCCTGATCGTGCCGGTGTGTTTGTGCGCGGCCTTGTTCGGCGTGTGGCTCACCGGGGGCGACAACAACGTCTTCGTCCAGGTCGGTCTGGTGGTGTTGATGGGCCTGGCCTGCAAGAACGCCATTCTGATCGTCGAGTTTGCTCGCGAAATGGAGCTCCAGGGCCGCACCACCGTGGACGCGGCGCTCGAAGCCTGCCGTCTGCGCCTGCGTCCGATCGTGATGACCTCGATCGCCTTCATCGCCGGATCGGTGCCATTGATGCTCGGGCATGGCGCCGGCAGCGAGGTTCGCGGCGCCACCGGTATCACGGTCTTCGCCGGCATGCTGGGAGTGACTTTGTTCGGGTTGTTTCTCACCCCCGTGTTCTATGTCGCCCTTCGCAAGCTCGCGGGTCATCGACTCGTGACACCCGCGGGCGAACCCGCTCGCCTGGAGCATCACCATGGCTAAGTCCCTGATTCTCTCGCTGTCGATCGCCCTGTTGCTTGCGGGTTGTGCGACCGGTCCGGATTACCATCGTCCGGATGTCGCGGCACCGGGCCATTTCCTGCGCGCCGGGGCGGACCTCGCGCCTTTGCCCGATGCAACGGACGACGCGTTCTGGCAACGCTTTGACGATCCCACTCTGAGCGCATTGGTGACCGATGCACTTGGGGCCAACCATGACCTGCGAGCGGCTGTGGCCCGTTACGATGCGGCCAACGCGCTGCTGCGCGAGAACGGCTTTGACCGCTTTCCGACGGTGACGGCGACCGGGGCCGCCGTACAGCAACGACTGAGCACCGATAAGGCCGTGGGTTTTCCGCGAAGCCAACGGAGTTATCAGGCTGGAATCCAAGCCAGCTGGGAGCTCGACTTATTTGGTCGGGTGCGGCGCTCGATCGAGGCCAGTCGGGCGGACACCGCTGCTACCGCACATGATGTCGCGGCCCTGCAGGTCGCGATCGTTGCCGAGACGGCGCGTACGTATATGCAGTTGCGTGGCGCACAAGCACGCCTGCGCATCGCCCTGGACAATGTGGCACGTCAGCAGGAGACGCTCGACCTGGTGCGGGCCAGCCTCGATGCCGGCCGGGGCACGCCGTTCGATACGTCACGTGCCGAAGCTCAACGCGACACGGCACAGGCGACGATTCCCATGCTGGAACGGGATATCGCTCTGGCCGAGCATCGCCTTGCGGTACTGACGGGAAGGGCTCCGGAAGCACTGGTCGCAAAACTGGATAAGCCGGCGCCGTTGCCCGCCGTACCCGAGTCAATCGCCGCCGGTACCCCGGCGGACCTGCTTCGTCGGCGACCGGACGTGGCAGCGGCGGAAGAGCGACTGCACGCCGCTACCGCAAACATAGGAGTTGCCACTGCGGATCTGTTCCCGAAACTCAGCCTTGGTGCGATGTTCGGAGGCCAGACCTCCAAGGGAGGCAGTCTTGTTTCGGCGGCGAGCATGGCCAGTGCGGTGGTGCTTGGCATCGACTGGTCATTTCTCGACGTGGGCCGCGTGCGAGCGCGCATCGATGCCAGTCGTGCCGATGCGCGTGGAATGCTGGAGACCTATCAGGGCACCGTGCTGCACGCGCTGGAAGAGACGGAGAACGCACTGGTCGACTTCCAGCACAGCCGGGAGCAAGACGACAGTCTTGCCCGTGCTGCCAGGGGTCGCGAGGAGGCAGCCCGGATCGCACGCGATCGTTATCGTGCCGGTGCCATCGACCTGCTCGAATTGCTGGATGCGGAACGCGACCTGCTTTCGGCGCAAGACGCGTATGCGCAATCCCATACCCGCAGTGCCAGCTCCGCCGTTGCGTTGTATCAGGCCCTGGCCGGTGGCTGGCCGCAAGCTGGTGCACTCTCGCTGGCGGAAAGCTCGTCACCATGAGCCTGTGGACAAGACCCAAGCCACGACATCGTGCGAATAATAGCCATGAAGAACGGGGCGTGTGCTGTCGCTCTATCAGGTGGGCACCTGTTCCAAGGACGTCGAAATGACGCATCATGGATCGCCTCATTCGGTGGACCAATCCATGCGTCCCGTGTTTCCACTGCAGTTGGATCGGACGGCGAAGACGTCGCTGGTGGAGCAGATCCGGCACGGCATTGGTGCCGCGATCCACAGCGGCGTGTTGCGTCCCGGCGCGCGCCTGCCATCGTGGCAAGCGCTCGCTTCGCAATTGGGGGTGGCTCGCGGGACCGTGCGCGAAGCCTATGAGCGGCTCGCCGATGCGCAGATGATCGTGTCCGCCGGTTCGGCCGGCACTCATGTCGCGGCCAGACCCGTCAAGCGGCGGACGGAAGACGCTCTCCTTCCTGACGAATCGGACCTGCTCGCGATGCGGCGCAGCCCCAATGGCGCAGCCAGCATCTTCCAGATCGGCGTGCCCGCCCCCGACGCTTTCCCAGCCAAGGTCATCGCCCGTCTGCGCACGCGAGCCGTCCGCGAGGAGGCGACGGTGGCACCGCTGTATCCGGAGACGTGCGGGGATGTTGTCTTGCGCAGGGAAATCGCCGCCCACCTGGCGATTGCCCGTGGCATGGTTTGTTCCGTCGAGCAAATCATCATTACTTCAGGCTTCGGGGCAGCGCTTGGTCTGATCATGCACGTGCTTCGTGCCGGCAGGCAGACGGCGTGGGTGGAGGACCCCGGATTTCCCTATACGCGGGAAGCGTTGCGCATTGCCGGTGTTAACGCTGTGCCCGTGCCGGTCGACCGCGAAGGCATCGATGTCGAGCGAGGCATGCGGCTGGCACCATGGGCCACTCTGGCCATTGTCACGCCGGGGCAGCAGGCGCCGCTCGGCACTACACTCACCCTGTCACGCCGGCTGCAACTCATCGACTGGGCATCGCGCAGTGGTGCGTGGATCGTCGAGGATGATTACCTGGGCGAGCTCCAACTGAGCGGTCGCGCCGCGCCCGCACTGGCTTCGCTTGATCCGGAGGGCAGGGTCATCCATGTCGGTTCGTTCAGCAAGACGATCAGCCCGGCGCTGCGTCTGGGTTTCATCGTGGCGCCTCCGCCGCTGGTGGCGGCATTCACCGTGGCGGCCCATTGCCTGTTGCCGGCGCCGGGACCGGCCGTGCAGCGAGCCGCCGCCGCGTTCATGCGGGAGGGACATTACCTGCGCCATCTGCGCCGGATGAAGCGCCTCTACGCGCGCCGCCGGGACGGGCTGATCGCTGCGCTCGATGCAAAGGGATTCAGTGGCCGGCAGGCAGGCCTTTCTGTTCTTGTCGATCTTCCCGACTCGGCCAGCGACACGGCCATCGTGCGCGCCGCTCTGGCGTCCGGTATGGCGCCTGCGCCCCTGTCGGTGTGGTACGCGTTACCGGATAACGCTCGCCCAGGGCTGCTTCTCGGCGTGTCCACCGCGTCGTCCGAGCGGGTCGAGGCAGCGTGCGCGCTGTTGCGACAAGTGGTGGATACGGCTAGCAGACTGTAGTTTCCCCTCGAGGTGATTCCGAACATGGCCTTTGTGGACAACGCGGGGAATGTCTTTTCCGTCGATTTCTAGATCTTTCCTCGCCTGAGTAGATGGTCGCTGTTTTGCTGCAAAAATCCGGAGCGTCATCGATAGATAACTGATCGTGGACTACCCCTGTGGGGGAGGGTAGCCGAGCGCGCTCCACGACGGGAAAGCTCGCTTGGCAGCTGCGATCGCCTTCTCCGCCAGCGCTCTGTCCGCGCGTGGTGCCTGTGCAAAAGATTTGCCAGTGGCCGGATTGATGACATCGAGGATCGTGGTGCCGTCGACCAAGGCGCCATCGATAAGAAGCTTCAGGTTCACGGATGCGGCTGCCGGTATCCCATCTTCGGGAGATACCTTGGCGTAACCAGTACGATTGTTCATGACGAATACTTGGTTGAATGGAACGGAATATATTTATCAGCCGGCTTGGTCCATTCAAGAAGGTCCATGATCGCGCTTTCGGCCTGGGGCATGAACGTTATACGACGATCTCCCGGACAAACGGCTCGACCCGCTCACGGCACTCGAGATGGTGAAGGTGAGCGACACCACCTTGGCACCATCCGCTCCGTTCAGTGGCCTGCGCCCTGAGCTGTGACACGAGCCAGCGGTCTCAAATGCGCGCGGGTTACACGCGCGCGGAGAACGTACGCGAAACGATCGAGACCCGTGAGTGGGCTCCAGCCGGAACCGATCACTCTCCGACTCGCTCCGAGAGAATCATGGACTAGTCGGAGTTTCATTCTATGGACCTTGGACGAGCTCCATCAGGACCATAAAGTGTTTCCAATGCCACGAGGTTTCGATGGCATGGGAGGCAGGAAGATGAGAACAATTCTGCGCATCGGCTGCAGCCCGCGCGGAGCGTCCTCTGAGAGCTTCCAGCTCTCCAGGAACGTCGTCGACATGCTGCTCGATACGGATCCGACTGCGCATGTGGTCAATCGGATGATCGGCGGAAATGCAATGCTTCATGTGGACGCGGATTGTGGGATATCGCAGAAATCCGCGTTTGATGTCTCGCTCGAAGGCTCCATGATCGAGCCGAAAGAACTGAGAGGCTCGTCGCGCAGTGCGCGAGCATTTCGCGACATTGCGAAGCGCCACACACGCAGTGAAGAGTCCATCCACGGCAGCAACCCCCAGCGCCGAAAAGCGCGGTCGCGGTTTGGTCGCGACGTCGCGAGCTTGAGGAACGTTCCATGTACGATTTCATTGTAGTAGGTTCCGGATCTGCCGGATCGTTGATCGCTGGCAAACTTGCGCGAAGCGGCGCAAATGTTCTCGTCTTGGAGGCCGGTGGAGCCGATAGCAGCATGTTGATTCACATGCCGGCAGGCTTCCAGAAGCTGCTTGTCAAAGGCAAGTTCCAGTTTCCATACGAAACAGTGCCGCAAATGCAACTTGATGGTCGTGCCCGTTCGCTGCTGGTCGCGAAAGGCGTCGGAGGCGGGAGCTCATTGAACGCCATGTGTTACGTGGTCGGCCAACCGCGCGATTACGATGCATGGCAAGCCGCGGTCGGCCAGACTGGCAACTGGTCCTATTCTGATCTGCTTCCCTATTTCCGCGGCAATGAAGCAAACGATTTGTTCAGCGACACGTATCACGGAACGAACGGACCGGTACGCGTTTCACAACCTCCGCGGATAAACCCGCTGAATCAAGCAGCAATCCGCGCGTTTCAGCAGGCGGGCCTACCTTATAACGCCGACTACAACGGAGCGAAGCAGCTCGGCGTGAGCCCAGTCCAATCTACCTTCTACAATGCGCGCCGTTACAGCTCTGCCGTCGCCTTCCTTCATCCGGAAGAGCGGCGGCCGAACATCACCATCGAAACCAACGCGATGGTTCAAAGAATCATATTCGACGGTGATCGGGCGCAGTCGGTCGAGTACATAAAGGGCGGAAGGACGTACCGTGCATCCGCAGGCGAGATTGTCCTATCTGCCGGAGCATTGAATTCGCCAAGAATCCTGATGCTGTCCGGGATAGGGCCTGAGGATGATCTGAAGCGCCACGGAATACGCATCATGCATCCCTCCAGGGAAGTAGGAGAGAACCTGCAGGATCACCCTCAGGTTCCGATCATGGCGCAGTGTCGATACGATTGGGGCTACTTCCGGGACGCCCACGGTCTACGGATGCTCGTGAACGGGTTGCGCTACCTGTTGTTTCGCGACGGTCCGGCGTCGGGAAGCGGAATTGAGTCCAATTCTTACTTCAATCCCGACGACCCCAGCGGGGATCCGACCATCCAAACATTCCACAACCCCGCGCTTCTGAGCGAATCCCTGGGTGAGGCTGCCGGGAAGCCTGGAATCACTTTTGTGAATGTAGTTCTCCAGCCCCGCAGTCGTGGGCGCATGCAGCTCCGCGACGGCGATCCGAAATCCATGCCGCTCATCAACCCGAACTGGTTTGGAGATCCGGCGGACATGCGCAAGATCATCGGCGGACTCCGTTACATCCGTAACGTCATGGAACAGCCAGCTCTTAAAGAGGTGCTTCTCCCTGAACTTGCGCCCGGCATCGAAGCGCGCAGCGACGAAGCGCTCTCGGCCTATGTTCGCAAGGCTGCCACGACCATGTGGCACCCGGTCGGCACCTGCCGGATGGGATCGGACAATGACTCCGTCGTAGATGCTGATCTGCGAGTTCGCGGCACCCGTAACCTGCGGGTAGTCGATGCTTCGATCATGCCCAACATTGTCAGCGCAAATACGAATGCGCCAACGATGGCGCTGGCGAGCAAAGGTGTCGATCTGATCCTTGGCCGTTGAGTGAGGTCGAACCGCAAGCCTGACAGCTCCAAGACGCGTCTGAACCCGGCGACGGTGACACGCCGTCGCTTACCGCCATACTCCCAGGCGTGCGAACCTGGGCGCCCGACCTGAAAAGCCGCGACATTCGTGTCAATGCGATCGTACCGGGTACGCCCCTGTCAGTGTGGTACGCATTGCCGAAGCATGCCCGTCAAGGATTGATTCTTGGCGTGTCCACCGCGTCACTCGAGCGGGTCGAGGCCACGTGCGCGCTGCTGCGGCGGGTGATGCATGCGACTGGCAGACCGTAACTTTCCCGGTGCGCCAAGAAGAGCCTGCTGCGAAAACCCGCTGAGTTTCCAAGCCCATCGGTGGCATGAATGCAGATGCCGCCGATGCGCGTTCTCTTATCTTGCGTCGGGACCGGACCGATGTCTGCATAGCCGAATCATGGTCCACAATAAATGACCATTCATGGTTCTTATGTAATAGACCAAGTTGCATCACGATGAATCCCTCCAACCAACCAACGAAGGGTTTCATCATGAGCAATCGTATCGACTACGCCAATGCTTCGCCCGAGGGGTACAAGGCCTTCGGTGACGTGTACGTTTCCATCCTGAAGTGTGGGCTGCCGCAGGAGCTGGTCAATCTCGTGTATCTGCGGGTTTCCCAGATCAACGGCTGCGCGTACTGCATCGACATGCACTCCCGCGACTTGATCAAGGGTGGCATCAGTATCGACAAGCTCGTCCTGGTGCCGGTCTGGCACGATGCAGGCAAGGTGTTCACCACCCGCGAACGCATCGCGCTGGGTTGGGCGGAGAGCGTGACGCGCGTCGCCGAGACCGGCGTCCCCGAAGCGGAATACGAGGTGGCTGCCGCCGAGTTCAGCGAAAAGGAACTTGCGGATCTCACCTACGCGATCGGCCTGATGAACGCGTTCAATCGCTTCGGCATTTCCTTCCGTTCGACGCCCGCAGCTGCTGCAGCTGCGTGAGCCGTGCTGCGAGCCGGAGCGGGGTGCGCAAGCACTTGCCGTGAGGGCTTCTGATGCAAGGCATGGCGCGTGATCCGCGTGCCCAGCGCCACGCATACATCGAATCCTGAGCGTGCCCTCGGCCTGCCAGGACTTACCAACCAGTTCGCCGGGCCATGGCGCCCGGCGAATTCACGAAGGGACCATTACTTATGGCATGGGTACTACTAACGGTCGCAGGCATCTTCGAAATCGCCTTTGCGCTCTGCATGAAATGGTCTGAGGGATTCACGCGGCTCGGGCCGGCGCTGCTGACAGTCGTTACCGGTCTGTCGAGCGTCTTTCTTCTTTCGTACTCGCTCCGTACGTTGCCGGTGGGTACTGCCTACGCCGTCTGGACGGGCATCGGCGCGGCAGGTACCGCCATTCTTGGTATGGCGCTCCTGGGCGATTCCACGGCACCGATGCGGCTGCTGTGCATCGCCCTGATCCTGGGCGGTGTCATCGGTCTCAAGCTTGTCTCGGGAAACTGAGTTGGGTGCGGTCGGGACAGCGTTTCCCACGGCGCACTGAGCCGTGCCGGACGATGGTCAGTCCGGACCACGTCATTGGATCGAGCAGAACAACGCCGGCATGTTGCCGGCGTTTGGCGTTCAAGGGACATGACCCCGCTGGGTGCACCGTGGCCGCCATGCCGGATCGGCGGCCACGAAATCCTGTCGATATCCCGATACCGGCGTGCTCAGGATTCCGCACTTTCCGGATGGGTGGATTCGCCCACAGCGGTGCTGTCGCCACGGTCGTGCAGGTGCGAGGTTGGGCGGCGGTCAATCAACAGGCTGAGCAGTTCAGGGCGGCTGTAGTGACCGACCGAATCCATCTTGCGCTTGCGCTTGTCGATCATGTCCATGTCGAGATCGGCCATTACCACGCCTTCGCCGGAGGTCAACGGCTCGCCCATCAGCACGCCTTCCGGCGAAACGATGGCAGTGAAACAGCCACCGGAAATCGGGCCTATGCTGCAGCCGGTGTCTTGCATGATCCGGGCCTGTTGTTTGGCGTCGAGCCAACCCGTGGCGTTGACCACGAAGCAGGCCGATTCCAGTGCGTGCTGGCGGATGTTCACTTCCATCTGTGAGGCGAACAGATCGCCGGCAAACGAACCGGGATACATGGCCGCGTGGATCTGCTCGCCATCAGCCATCAGGGCATAGCGCGCGAGCGGGTTGTAATGCTCCCAGCATGCCAGCTGGCCAATCCGGCCCACTGCGCTGTCGACTGCACGCAGACCCGAGCCATCGCCCTGGCCCCAGATCATCCGTTCGTGGAACGTGGGGGAGATCTTGCGGCGGCGCTGAATCAAGGTGCCGTCGGCATCGAACAGCAACTGGGTGTTGTACAGCGTGCCGCCAACGCGTTCGTTGACGCCGATGGAAACCACCATGCCGGCCTCCCTGCAGGCATCGCCGATGGCCTGCGTGGCGGGCGAGGGAACGATGACCGCCTGTTCGACCAGCCGGCGGTGCTCCGCGTCCATCTGATAGGGCGGTTGAACGAACGAGAAATAGGGGTAGTACGGCACGATCGTCTCCGGAAACACGGCGAACTGCACGCCTTGGCGGCCGAGTTCGAGGATCTTCTGGACGACTTTCTCCACGGTGCCTTCCCGGTTGTAGAGCACGGGACTCATTTGCACAGCGGCGGCTTTCACGATGGACATGGTGGTTCCTCGGTAGTTAGGTCTGGGCATTCAACAGCCACCCTAGAATCGCTCCTCGTCGCCATGACATAAATGTCATATATGCGACGTTTAAAGACATTCAAGCGAAAGTCTGTCTAAAGGAAAAGCGTGATGGGCGAGGCCGGCCGCGCCGATCAGAATGGGGTCATGCGCGACAGCCGGATCTGATCGCGTTGCGGCGAAATTCGGCAAAGCCCACGCGCCGCCATTGAATTGATCGTTGCCACCACCAGTGCCGATTCAGTTGCCCGCGCTGCCGTTTGGCGGCGACGGAAATTCGCGCATCAAACGGTTCCGCACCAAGGCGATTGATCGATGCGTTTACCTCCCAACACCGGGTGTCGGTGCGGTACACGCCCTCACAAGATCCCCTCGATCATCATGAATAATTTCCGGTACACACTCGTTTTCACAATTGCGCTCACGTCATGCTTTGCCGCCCGTGCCGTACACGCCGATGAAGCCGGCAGCTGGTTTATCCGCGGCGGCCCGGCCTTTGTGGACTTCCACGCCAGCGGCACGGTTTTCGTCAACGGCGAACAGCTTCCATGTGCCGGCGCCACGGTCAGGCACAACACCAGCTTCGCGTTCGAAACGGGCTACTTCCTCACCCCGAACTGGTCGGTGGCGCTCACCCTGGGCGCGCCGCCCACCGCGAAGGTCTACGGCACCGGCGCGCTTGAAGGCGCCGGCAAACTGGCCGAAGCCACCTACGGCCGGCGGTGCTTGCGCTGCAGTACCACATTCCCCTACGCAGCCGGTTTCAGCCGTACCTGGGCCTGGGCGTCAACTACACCTTGATCACCCAGAACCACGACGCGGCGATCGAGCACGTGCGTGTCGACAACGGTACCGGCGCTGCGCTGCAGGCGGGTATCGAATATCGCCCGCCGTCACCTCGCGCTTTTCGTCGATGCCAAGAAGGTCTGGGTGGGCGCGGATGCGCGCGGCCTGGCGGCGACGCCAACGGGCTACATGCCAGCTACGGCGCATCTGATCTTGAACCCGGTCATATGGAACACGGGCGTGTCGTACCACTTCTGACTTGCGCGGTTGCCATGAAGATCTGACGCGACCGCAGGCTACGTGCACGTGTGTAGCGCCCCGTACCCCTGAGGGGGTAGGCAAGAGGTCGCGCGCGGTGCACTCCTACACATGCCGGCGATCCAGAGCTCACACCTGTGTGGTGCCTCACCGAGACCAGGAACCAACGGGGACGCAGTGCAGCGTACTTTCCGACCTTGGTGACATTCCATCGACCTCCTGCGTACGCATTCGGTGGTCGAAGGCCTCGTCGAGCACACTTCTCTCTTCTGATTGTGATGACACCCATCTGAAGCGCGGGTGGCCTCTGTCGTCGGCCTTCGAAGGAGGAGGGCACCTCACTCGCGCCGAAACTCCGCTCACATTCAGCTGCAATGACATTGATGGCCGCAACGGTACCAATGGCTCATATCGTCGCATATATGACATTTACGCCAGGCGGCCCAAAGCCCAAGCTAACCACCCGTCGCGCATCCATCGGCGACCTGACTTTGCGTGAGCAGCACGGCATCGCCGCGTTCAGCGCGCGATGCGTTTGTAGTTGTCGCACCGCCGCCCCTTTGGCGCAGGCGAATGGTGGCAACTCCTGCTCGCGCGCCTTGCTTGTTATGCGTAATGGAAAGACGTGATTGGCGATGGAAATGGCGACGCCCATCTTGGGTGCGCATGAAGTCCATTGTTCGCGGCGCCATTTTGATTTCGCCGATGCCTCGGGCGGGAACTCCGGCTGGTCCATGTGGTGGCGCGAGCGGATGCTGCTCGAATCCAGGACTCGCGCATGGGCCCCGCTGTCGACGGGTCGGAAGTGTCTTGGAGTGCCTTGATGAAACGATCTGAACCATCTTCTACCGCCGGCCCAGAGCCGTTCGGCAACACACGTGGCAGGTACGTGCGCGCTGCATCGATGCGGATGCTCGTGGTCCTTCGCGCCCTGGGAGTGTCTTTGTTCTTGGTGCTGGCTGGCTGTGTAAGCAGTGGTGGGTTGCATCCATCAGCGACACTGATGGAATCCGCATCGCTGATCTCAGACCGTAGCCTTGATGTCGCAAGGATTTCGCCGGCTACGTGGCCGGCGCGAGACTGGTGGAGCGGATTGGGTGATCCTCAACTCGACGCATTGATCGCCGAGTCACTCAAGAACAATCCGGGCCTTGTTGCAGCCGATGCACGGGCGCGCGCCGCACAATCCGAGGCTGGCCTTGCCGACGCTGCGCGCGGTCCCAGCGTGGATGTTGCCGCTGGCGTGTCGGGCCAGCGCGCCCCCGCAGACGCGCCCATGGGCACTGGCCATTTCAGCCTCATCAAACAAGCGAGCGTTGGCTTTGACTGGGGCCTGGACCTGTGGGGCGGCAAGCGCGCGGCATGGGAGGCAGCGGTTGGTGAGGCACGGGCCGCCGAGCTCGATGCTCATGCAGCCCGCATCGAGCTGTCAGTCAATGTGGCTCATGCCTATGTACGGCTTTCGCATGCCTGGGTTCAGTTGGATGTGGCGAAGCAGGAACGGGCGCGCGCGGTTCAGGCGAGCGCGTTGACACGACAACGGGTCGCCGCAGGCATCGACAGCCAGGTTCAGCTCAAACAGGGCGACGCCGAAGTGGCCAGTGCCGATGGCCAGATCCTGATGGCTGAGCGCGCCATCGATGCCGCGCGGTCAGCCTTGTCTGTACTGCTGGGTAAAGGGCCGGATCGTGGCCTCAGCATCGAGCGACCGCGCGGTCTGCCGGCATGGAATCTGGGCGTGCCCGGTGATCTTCCGGTGGAGTTGGTCGTGCACCGTGCCGACCTGGTGGCGGCACGCTGGCGCGTCGACGCGGCGAATCAGGGCATCAAGGCTGCCAAGGCGGAATTTCTTCCCGACATCAGCATCAGTGCGCTGGCTGGCGTGATTGGCGTGGCGGGGGGCAATCCTTTTGTCCTGCCGTCGCGGTTCTATCAAGCGGCGCCATCGCTGAGCTTGCCACTGTTCGATGGCGGTCGCTTGCGCAGCAACCTTGCGGGCAGGGATGCGAGCTACGACCTCGCCGTGGCGCAATACAACCGGGTGCTGATCACCGCCGTGAACGAGGTGAGCGATGACTACTCCGCGCAGCAGTCACTGATCGATCAGGTGGCGGCGGAGGAACGCGCCAAGGAAGCCGCCAGCCAGGCGTGGGAACTGGCCCACCAGCGCTACAGGGCCGGTGTCGGCAGTTACCTCGAGGCACTGGTCGTGCGCCAGCAACTGCTCGTTTCCGAGCAACGGCTTGCCGCGCTCAAGGCCGACCGGATAGATCTTTCGATTCGCCTGATTCACGCCCTCGGCGGCGGCTATCGCCCGGACGGGGCGGAGCACGCGCCCGTCGCAATGCCGTCCTCGCCGCCAACCACCACACGTCTTTGAGGCGTTTCCATGTCTAGCCAGACCACACCCGATCCGAACGCCATGCCGGCACGCGTCGATGCCACCCCGCCGAAACGCTCACGCGGTTTCCTGTTGCGCGTTGTCGCCGTGGTGATCGTGCTTGCCGCCGTTGGGTGGAGCACCTGGTACCTCATCGAGGGCCGTTGGAACCAGAGCACCGGCGATGCGTACGTCAGCGGCAATGTGGTGCAGATAACGCCGCAGGTGCCCGGCACTGTGGTCAGCATCGGAGCTGACGACGGCGATCTGGTGCATACGGGCGATGTACTGGTGGAGCTCGACCCCAGTGATGCCGAAGTGGCGCTGGCGGGAGCTAGGGCCAATCTTGCCTACACCGTGCGCAAGGTTCGGGGCTTGTACTCCAACGCAAGCGGCGCCAAGGCCGAGGTGGCGGCGCGCCAGACCGCGTTGCGCAAGGCGCGCGCGGATCATGACCGGCGCGCCGAGCTGGCAAGCTCGGGTGCGATTTCCAGCGAGGAGCTGGCGCACGCCAACGACGCTTTGACCCTGGCCCAAAGCAACCTGGTCACCGCGCAAGAGCACTATCAAACCAGCCATTCGCTTGTCGACGCCACGGTCGTGACGTCGCATCCCGAAGTGCAGGCCGCATCGGCGCGCGTTCGCGCTGCCTTCCTCGACCTGGCGCGCGCCACCCTGGTGGCTCCCGTGGACGGCTATGTGGCCAAACGCCAGGTTCAGGTCGGGCAGCGGGTGAGTCCGGGCGCCGCGCTGATGGCGGTGGTTCCACTACACGGCGTGTGGGTAGACGCGAACTTCAAGGAAACTCAACTTACCGACATGCGCATCGGTCAGACAGTAGACATCAAGTCAGATGTCTACGGGGGTGCGGTGACCTACAAGGGGCGGATACAGGAGCTGGGTGTGGGTACCGGCAGCGCCTTCTCGCTGTTGCCGGCGCAGAACGCCACAGGCAACTGGATCAAGATCGTGCAGCGCATTCCAGTTCGAGTGATGTTTGATGAGCCTCGACAGCTCAAGCAGCATCCGTTGCGACTGGGCATGTCCGTAATTGTAGCGGTGGACTTGCACGATCGGAGCGGTCCGACGCTGGCCACAACGTCGCGCACGCAGCCGGTCTTTCGCACCGATATCTACCGCCAGCAACTACTCAAGGCCGATGCCCTCATCGCGCACATCGTGCGCATGAACATGGCGGACGGGAAAGCCCCATGACTTCACCGCCAGCCGTCGCTTTTGACCTGCCGGTGGGCCATGCCCTTCGTCGACCGTCGCGCTCCATCCCGTTGGCCGGCGTTCTCCTGCGGTGCGGGCAGGAAGTGGCGGTTGCGGCAGCGCGAACCTTCCCGACCGATAGATCTCGATGAACAACGCATTCCGCCCTCCCAATCTTGCCCTTAGCACGGTGGGCCTGTCGCTGGCCACGTTCATGCAGATCCTGGACCTGACCATATGCAACGTCTCGCTGCCCACCATCGCCGGCAACCTCGGCGTGAGCAACGACCAAAGCACCTGGGTGATCACTTCGTTCGCGGTAAGCAACGCCATCGCGCTGCCGCTGACTGGTTTTCTGACCCGGCGTTTCGGAGAGGTCAGGTTGTTCGCGGCTTGTACCCTGTTTTTCGCGTTGGCATCATTGCTGTGTGGGATCGCGCAGAGCATGGAAATGCTGATCTTCTTCCGGGTCCTGCAGGGCGCAGTGGCCGGCCCCATGTACCCGGTGACGCAGAGTCTGCTGGTCGGCATCTATCCGCCAGCCAAACGCGGCATGGCGTTGGCGATATTGTCCATGGTCACCATCGTCGCACCCGTGGTCGGCCCCATTCTCGGCGGTGTCATCACTGACAATTATTCCTGGCCTTGGATCTTCCTGATCAACGTTCCCATCGGCATCTTCGCCTGCGTCGTGGTCACCAGCCAGATGCGCGGAAAGGTGGAGAAAACCGGACGCCCGAAGGTCGATTTTATCGGCCTTACCGCCCTGATCATTGGAGTCGGTTCGTTGCAGATCGTGCTGGACAAGGGTAACGACGCGGATTGGTTCGATTCGAACTTCATCATCATCGGCAGCATCGTTGCGGTAATAGCGCTGGTGGTGTTCGTGATCTGGGAGCTGACCGACAAGGATCCGATCGTCGACCTAAGATTGTTCCGCCATCGCAACTTCACCACCGGCACGCTGGCGCTGATGCTGGGTTACTCCGCATTTTTTGCGGTCGTCCTGCTGGTGCCGTTGTGGGTGCAGCGAAACCTGGGTTACACGGCGACTTGGGCGGGCTTTGCGATGGCGCCCATCGGGGTGATTCCGGTGCTGACGACATTCTTTGTCGGCAAGTACGCCACGCGACTCGATCTGCGCGTACTTGGGGCCATTTCGTTCTTCGCGATGGGCGCAACCTGCTTCCTGCGCTCGGGTTTCTACCTGGAGGTCGACTACTACCACGTGGCGATGGCGCAGCTTTGGATGGGTGTGGGCGTGGCACTGTTCTTCATGCCGACGTTGACGATCCTGCTTTCGGACCTCAAGCAGGAGGAGATCGCGTCGGGATCAGGGCTGGCCACGTTCCTGCGCACGTTGGGTGGCAGTTTCTCCGCGTCGTTGACGACTATGTTGTGGACTCGTCGTGCCGTGTTCCAACACGAGCGGCTGGCCGAGCACATCACGGTTTATGACCCGACGACGCAAGTTGCCCTCCAGCAACTAGGGGAGGGCGATCCCGTGCGTGCAGCCAGTGTCTTGAACAACGTGGTCACGCAGCAGGCGTATCAGCTTTCGTTCAACGAAGTGTTTCACTTGTTGGGTTGGTTGTTCTTCGCGCTGGTTGTGTTGATCTGGTTCGCGAAGCCACCGTTTCTCGCAAAACCTGGCGCGCCTTCAGGTGGCCATTGAGCCACCCGACACGGGGCTATTGGAAGATGGAAGTGCGGTAGTGGCCTGGGGCGAAGCGGCGTGAGCTGCTGACGCCGTTCCCGGGCGCTCGGGTTTACGCGGGGCGTATGCGGAAAGCAATGCATGTGCCGGATACGGGGAAAACCATAACCGCTGGTGCCGCCCGTTCCTAATCGCGATGACGTCCCTGGTGATCGAATTTCCGGCGGTAACGGCGCGATTAGGCCAAGTTATCGGGGGTAGGGCAAGGGCATAACCTATACCTTCTGTGATTGCTGGAAGGCTTCCGATTCGGCACGACCTCTCTCGAACGCGCATAAGCCGGTCATGCCAATATACGTGTGTCCAGGCCGAATCGCCCCGATCCGCGTGCGGCGAGGATCAGGAATGCTCCTGCGATGGAAAAGTCCTTCAGGAACATGAGTGTCTGGACCTGGTCGGCGAAGTTGTGGTGAAACAGTAGCGCCGCGAGGAGGCTGAAACGGGCCAGCAAGATCGAGGCGATGCGGGTATTCCATCCCGAAATGATGGCGATGTGCCACCGACCTCGGTCAGGACGACCAGCGGCGACAGCACGCCCGGCACCGTTGGCAGCCATGTAGCTCACCGTTGCGGAGTAAGCGGCCACCTTGCCGAGACCGGCCACCAGGAACAGAAGTGCAAGCAGAACTCGGCCAAGTAGTTCTGCTGCATTGCGCAGCGCATTCGTG
>Ga0157370_10001095_pt1 | contig 33962 bp, 66 predicted proteins | sample C35metaG_FD_113463 | JGI IMG/M metagenome (GOLD analysis project Ga0157370, IMG submission 113463) | Corn rhizosphere microbial communities from Kellogg Biological Station, Michigan, USA - C3-5 metaG | ecosystem: Host-associated > Plants > Roots > Rhizosphere > Soil | place: USA: Michigan... | reverse complement strand
GTGGTGCCGGGGGTGGCCCTTGGGGGACCCTCCCCACCCCTTTGGATGGTCGGGGTCGGGCTCATTGTCGATGTGATTTGCGTCCTGCTGCTGCTCTGTTGCAGCGGTTGCGGTGTTCGGGTCCTCGGTACACTGCGCGGTCGTCGTCGTCGTGTCCGAGGTCGAAGGGTTCGTTGGGTGGGATGATCTCTCGGCAGCGCCAGCAGATGAGGGTGCCGGCTTGGTGTTCGGGGATGAATGCTTTGCGGAGTTGGCGGTGTGCGTGGTCGTAGCCGCGTTGCTCGCGTGTCCCTCGTGCCTTGTCGTTCTCGCGTTGGTGTGTGGTGCAGTAGCTGCTGTTGGCTATGGCTGGGCAGCCTGGCTTGGCGCAGATGCGTTTGGCTCTTGGCATCAGACTGCGAATGCTTCGTACTCGATGAGGAAGGCGGGGCCGAGGTCGATGGTGTTGGCGCAGTGGCCGCAGAGGTAGAGCACACCACCGGATGGGAGCGTGACTCTTGCTTGCGCCTTGGCGCTCGGGTGCTTGTCGCAGGTCTGACCGTCCATCAGTCGTCTTCGTCCTCGTCGCTGCCGCTCTCGAGTAGTTCGAGGCCGCGGTACATGAGACCTAGCCGGTGGTGGTAGGGGGAGTTGGTGCCGATGTTGAAGTACATGGTGCGGTCGTGGTTTGTGGCGATGGCTGCGGCCGCGGTGAGTTGCCAGTCGGTGAGCAGTAGAGCTTCGTCGCTCTCGGCTGCGATGTGGGCGGCGATGGCATCGTTGATGGCCTGGATGGTTGCATCGCTCACGGGTTCCTCCTGAAGTCTGCTGTGCTCGATCTGCTCAGTCACGGCACAGCGTTTCGCCCGGTTCCTACGTGTCGGTCACCGGGGTACATCTTGTTGGTGCGCTGGGGCGGACTCGAACCGCTCGACCATCTCAGGTCGTCAGAGGCGGCACTGCCCAGTGGCCGCAATCCTCAGCGCTCCCGCGTTCATGTCCGCGGGCTATTCAGTTGTGGTGGTTGAGCATGACGGGCTGCCGCTCGGGCCATTCAAACCGGGGTGCGTCATGCGTCGCCCGGCACCCTTCTGTTACTCATGCTCATCCGTGGGAACGTCTGGACTCGAACCAGAAACCTTCCGGGTTTCAACCGGATGCTCTACCTATTGAGCTACAGACCCGCACCCAACAGCGGCCACGTTGTCTCGACGTGACTTGATGAGTCCTTAGTGCCAAGCCCGGGAGTTTCTGCAGTCTCCCGGGCCCGGCGGAGGGACGGTCTTAGCCCGCCGTCCCGCGGGGGTCTTAGTCCTGCTTCTCGAAGGTCAGCAGGTAGCGTCCGCCTTGATCGAAGTTGTCGGCCACGCTGTCGAGGACGGTCATCTGGAGGCTGAGGCCTGGCGTGTACTTGGCCCATGCCTTGTTGCGCTCGTCGTTGTAGTCCGCGCCGAAGCCGAGGAGTGTCTGGTCGTCACCCTTGGCATCCTTTGAGAACAGGGTGGCGACGGCCGTGATCTGCGTGTCGCCCGATCCGTCGCGATGGACGTTGGCCCAGTATCCGCGGTTGTAGGAGGCGATGTTGCCGCTGGGACCGATGATGTGGAGACGCTCGTCGTCGTCCACGTGCCACTTGGTGGCGCTGGTGTGAACGGTGGTGTTGTCTTTGCCGTGCTGAACGGTGATTGCCATGGTTGTTCTCCTGCTGGTTTTGGTGGTGGTGATGTGCCGGCGTCTCTCGACATGCGGCTATGCCCGTGTCGCTGGGCTGCGAGATGGGGCCTCCCGATTTTGGGCAATAAAAAAGGCGCCCAACTGAATGTTGAACGCTTTACGGGACGACGAATACGCCGCTTTGAGACACTTTACCGGTCTTCTGTCACATTAGCCAACATCTGCACCTCGTTCGGCCCGGCGTGTTTCGTACCAGGCGTCAAGTACTTCGTGTGGGTGGTAGGTCGGTGACGGTTCGCGCTCGACTGGCTTGAGTTTGCCCCGGAATGCCCAGTTGCGGATGTCCTTGCTCGTGACCACGACTTTGGCGTTGAGCCTGAGCCATGGCACCAGCTTGCGGGTTGGCATGGCGGGCGCGATGTTCTTGATGCGCTCGCGGTTGGCTTGGTGGTTGACGGGTGGCTCGTCAGGCCCGCTGACCAAGAGCTCGGCTTTGGTTACCCAGTCTTGGATCAGCCAGGCGAGGCCGGCTGCCCGGTCGTCCCTCGCGTACTCTTTGGCGTCTCGGCCGACGCTGCGGAGGTTCTCTTGCAGCTGGAGGGCGTCGAGGTTGAGGGGCGCTGCGGATCCGGGTTTGTGGCCTCCACCGCCGCCTCCACCGCCTGCCGGCCTGACGACGTCGAGACGGGCGATGGTGACGTTGAGCGCCTCGATCAAGACGGGCACCTTGTCCAACCACTGCTGCAGGTCAGATGTGCACCGGCCGCAGAGGTAGTCACTCGTCATGTTCCGGCAGTCCTCGGTGGTGCATTCGAGGGTCATGATCCTCCTTCGTTGTCCTTGCTCGGGAATGCCTTACTGGTCGGTTCGATCCAGAGATAGCCGTTTCCCGCCGCCATACCGGTTTCCATGACGTCGTGCACTGTAATGGTGATCGGCTTCTCCCAAGCCGGGGGGTGGATACTGAGGCTGTCTCCAGTTGCTTTGCGGAGGGCCATCCGGAACAGGAAGGCAGAGTCGATCGAGTCGCCTTCGTGGTCGGTTTCGATGAACACGGTGACCGCTGCTCGCGTCATGTCTTGTCTCCTTCGATGATTTGGTATGGGTTGGGTAGCCCGGTGAGTTCGGCGTATGCGGTCATCTGGCCGAGTGCTGCGGCTCGGAGGTGGATTAGCCCGTCTTCGCTGAGCTTCGCTTCGAGCTCGCGGACGAGTTCGACGGTGGCGCGCATGGTCCGGAAGAGCTTGGCTATGTCGGGGTCTTGTTTGGCGGGGTGGCCGCCTGGTTTGCGTCGGGCTGTCATGGGTTCCTTTGGTCGCGGACGTAGTCCATGCGCAGGGACCTGGTCTTCTTCGTCGCATGCTTCTTGAGGGCTTTCCAGAGCGCGGCGAATAGTCTGTCGTCTTCACCTGTCTTTGGGTCGCCTTCGATGGTGATTACGAGTTTCATGCGGTGACGACTTCGCGGACTTGGAAGGCTTTGGTGCCCAGCACGAGGGCCCGTTCACCGTCTGGGGTGTAGTTCCAGAAGCCGATGCGGCCGGCGTCGTAGAAGTAGATTTCGTGGGCGCTGATGTGGTGCTCGATGCCGCCGTCGTAGACGCGGTACGCGAAGTTCCGGATCGGCCGTGGCGGTTCGGGCGGAAGCACCTTGAGATTCTCTTGGCCGTAGAACGTCATTGATCGAGCTCGCATTCGATGTGGGTGTACATCTGCTGCACGTGCCGGGCGTCCGCCAAGGCATCGTGAACGCCGCTTGCCTGCCGCGGCAAGTGACGTATGCCGGTCCAGTCCACGAGGGAGCGGACGTCGTTGGTGAACATCGGGACGCCTTCGGGCAGGTCCATCATTGTCCCGAACAGCTGTGCCAGGGCGACATGGTCATAGGCTGAGAACCAAGCCCAGAGCTCGGGCAGGGTGGCGCCGCCAAGCAGGAAGTCGCGTACCTCGTCCCGGATCTGGCTTTTGGGTTTCCATTCACCGCTCCGGGGCAGGTGCGGGACAACGTTGGCCATCAGCCAGGGATGGTCCGCGATGCGCGTCCAATCCGCGTCGGCGTTGACCGCGTAGTATTCGCGGCCGTCATCAGCCACGATTCCGATGCTGATGAGGTTGATGGTGGTTTCGTCTTCGTGGAACTCGGTGTAGTAGAAGTGCTTCACGGGCTCTCCTGTTGGGTGATAGTGATCATGACGCCGGGTGTGCCGTGGTAGGTCTTGGCGGCGGTGAAGCTGACGATTCGGGCGTCGTCGGTGATGGCGCCCCTGATGGTGGCTTTGGTTTTCTTGTCCTTGACGGTGGACAGGGAGTCGAAGACTGCGCGGGTCAACTTATCCAGATCGGGCTTGACGGCTGGCAGGGGCCAGCGTGGGCGCTGTGGCGGTTGCAGCTGGAAGACCAGCGATACGGTCAGGGGCCCGTCCATAGGGTCGCCCACGAGCTTGGCAACGGTCGCCCGCCGAATCTCTGCGCGCCACCTCGCGAGGGGCGCCTTCACGGAGACGACGCGGCCACGGAAGACGTCCACCGAGCCTTGCGGCACCGGCGTGCCTGGCACGAAGACGTGGATCATGACGTGGCAGCTTCAGGTTCGGCGGGCTTGCACCCGGCGCAGGTGCACTGCGCGATCGGTTTGGATGGCTTCGGGGTGCGGAACGGGTTAGGCATCTCGCGGATCTCCTATGAGTCGTTGTCGCGGTGATGATGCCGCGATGGTGTGTTCTTCAGGCCGGTCGCAGGCGCCGGCGTCGCTGTAGCAGCCGTGGTAGTGCCATGGGGCATCGCATTCTTCGGCGCCATTGCACTGGTCTGGCTGTAGGTCGCGACAGGCGCACGGGCAGGGCGCTGGTTGGTCGAGGCGACTGTCCCAGCCGTCGCCGGAGCATGAGTCGTGTTTGCCGTCTCGGCAGTCCGGGTTCACTATTCGGCCTCCAGCTTCGCCAGGTCTGCGGGCATGTCCTCCGGGGTGTGGTGCTTGCCGCCGATGACGGCTCCGGTTGGTGCCCATCCGGACCCCTTCACGAAGGCTTCTGCTGACTCGCGGCTCCAGCGTTTGTTCCAGGCGCCGACCGTTACGAGGTGATCGATGAGGCCTTCAGCTGTGGCGAAGACCGGTGTGATGGGTGACCCCTCGCTGACGGTCTCCCAGACCTGCCACCCCTCGCCAGTTGGCGGTTCCTGTCGCGTCCACGCGTCTGCTGCTTGCCGCTGGCCAGGGTGGGCTTCGGTACTTCCATGGCCGCCGCAGTTGCTGCACAGGAGCGGCAGGCCCTCACGTTCGCAGTGCGCTCTAATGACGACCGCCGCGTTGATGCTGTCGTGCCCCATGCCGTGGAGTGACCACTTGTTGACTTCCTCTGCCGTTACGTGCGGAGCCGGGTCCTTTGGCTGCCAGCCGTCCTCCCTGGACCAGGTGTGGGTGAAGTCCATGAGTCGGCCGTCAGCGACCAGTGCTTCAACGTCCTCCTGCGCGAGGTGGTGACTCCACGAGCCGTTCCAGTGGTTGGCGAGGCGTTGGGCTTCCTCAACGATCGCGTCTTCGCCCGATCGGTAGTAGCTTGGCGCGCTGGCCACGTTGCGCTCGGCGAAAGCCCGGACTTCAGGAGTTGAGGCTTGGAGGAACTGGGAGCCGGTCTCTCGTGGGTCGAACGGAACGTACCCGTACCACCGGTCCTGCAAGCGCTTGGCCTCCTTGGAGTATCCGCCGCCATCGCATTCCGTGCACCGGACCTCGTGCAGCGACTCTGGCAGGAAGTAGCCCCACCATGTCTTGTCGATCGGCCATTCGAAGTCGAGGGGAACCCTCTTCAGTTCGCGTCCCACGTTGATTCTCCTTTTTCGATCTTCTGGATGAGCCGGTCGATGTACCAGCGGGCTTTCTTGAGGTCTTGCAGTAGTGACTGCCCGGATTTCTTACCGGCCCGGCTGACGTACTTGACGGTGTTGCCGAGGTGAAAGCCGAGGCCCCATGCCTCGATTACCTTGATTGCCTCGTACGGGTCGTCCTCGCCGCCGTAGTGCGCGGGATGGTTTACTGCTTCGGTCATAGCTGGGCCTCCTTCGCGGCAGTCGGGGTTTTCTTCTTGATCCAAGGGAGTCGCACTGAGGTGTATTCGCGGGCGATGCTGGCGGCCACGTATCCGGATTCGAGGATGCCCGCCCGGCCGAGGGCTTTGAGTAGTTCCTCGTAGGCGTCCCACGTGATCTCTTTGTCGAGATACAGATGGAAGTGGCCGGCCGTGCTGGACGGGAGCAGCGCGGCGGGGAAGTCGATGTCGATGATGGGCCGGTGCGTCCCTTCGCCTCGCACTTGCGAGGTGATGACGTCGGCTTTGCTGATCTCGTCGGACAGCTCATGCCCTGGCGTGTAGGACTCGGGGTCGAGTCGCTTCCCGAAGCATGCGAGCTGGTGCTTGCGTGCGAATGCAGGGATGCGCTTCCAACGCGACGCGCTCGCCATCAGAAGCTCTTCCCATGCTTGAACGGGCGGGTCTCGTTGTAGGCGATCTTCTCGAGGATGATGGCGCCGAGGTCGAACCCTTCGGTGGCAGCGAAGTCGAAGCATCGGATGACGACGTCGGCGATCTCGGACGGCACGCCTTCGGGTTTCTTCGGCAGTCCGTCTGCCCGTTCCGCCACTAGTTCCCGGGCCCGTTGCACGCCAACCTCTGCCACGAGCGAACTCGGCAGCTGCGGATCCGGGTAGTAGGTTTCGTTGGCTAAGTGGCCGTTGCGGATCTCGTCCTGGGCTTCGGCGACTTCGGAGACGATAAGCATGAGCTTGTTGCCCTGCCAGTTCGCGAGGCGCTGGTTGCGTTCGGCGATGCCGGTCAGCGTCGATCCGGGACGCATGGGCTTCGGCCGGTCGAGGTGGAAGCCCTTCGACTCGTTGATGTCGAAGATGCGCTGCTGCAGGTCGGTGAGGACGTGACTGGTCTGGTCGGTGGTGGTCATGCTGCTTGGTCCTTGTCGGTGGGAATGGAAGAGGCCGCCCCGGTTGGGACGGCCTCAATGGTTTTTGCTCGTAGGTCGGCGTGGTACTTGGCTTCGGCGAGTTTGCATGCGAAGTCGAGTGGTTCGCCTCTGACTCGGTGGCGCTCGGCTGCGGACCGGGTGCCGCATGGTTCGGGTGGGCGCCCGTAGGTTTGACCGCGCCGCCGTTCCCGGTCGGCGTGATTCACGGCGGCCTTGCACTTACCGCAGACGGGTTCGCCGCGCCGGATGTGCAGGTTCCGCCCGGAATATCCGGGCTTGCCGTTGCACCCTAGAGGCCGGACGCTCGGGTTATGGCCCTTGGCCCAAGGCTTAGTCCTCATTGTCGCTTTCTGGTTCGTGGTGTTTGCCGATCATCTCGGCTGGGCGGATGCCGGCTTTGACGTCGGCTTTGCAGCATCGGCAGTTGTGGGCGGCTTCCCCGATATGGTCAGGGCAAGGCGTGGGCTTCGGCAGGTGGCCCTTGGCTGCCTCGGGCCAGAACCTTGGGTCCGTGAAGATGCACCCGGGCGTCTCCACCGCAGGGTCCCTGGCCGCGGTGATGGCAGCTAGTGCAGTGTCCGAGAACGACGCCGGATGCTTGGCGTTCCGTTCAAGGACTTTCATCATCGACGGTGCGCTCCACCTTGGTCTGATCTCGTGGAGCATGGTGGCCAGCGCCTTGGCCTGGCTTTCCGTCATCATGGGGATTTCCTTCCATCAATCAGCCGTCCCGGTCTTGCGCGTTACTTAGGTGACGATTGATTGAAAAGTCTCAATCTCTTCTTTCTTAACCACTGATAAAGGTGAGATGAGCTACCTACGTAAGTAGGTACTCTTAACTCTGCCGCTCTGTTGCCGGGCTTTTGCCGCGGCTAATTGGCGGCAATTGCCGCTCAGTTTGCCGCTTTTGCCGCTCGCGGGACTGGGCGATTCATGCCCCAAGTTCCGCATGTTTCAGCCCACTTTCACCGTCCACGGCCGCTTGCTGGCAGTGCTCGCAGGCTTCGACGTAGACCCGGCGTTTTTCGTGGTTGGTAACGTGGGCGCCGCGACGGCCGACCTTCGCTCGCTTTTCCGACAACTCGGCGGTGTCTGTCTGGTGTTTCCCGTAGTCGTGCAGCTGGTAGGTGCGGGCGTCTACCTTGTGAATCAGACCGCCATCTACAAGCTCCTTCAAGGGCCCGTCGCCGCGGGCCTTGCACGTCCTGGCCGACATGACTCCGCCCTTCCCCTGCTTCTTGGCCTTCAAGATGAGTCCGAGGTGCAGGAGTTGGGCGGAGTCGGAGAGAGTGTCGATCTTCGCGTTGTCGAAGTAGTCGACGTCGATCTTGGCCCACAGTCGCCGGTCTTTATCTTCCGGCTCCATGGCTCTCCTTTCGGGTCAGAACGATTGCAGGGATTCGGCGCCGACGGTGATCAGGTCGCGGGCGTTTGGCGGGCATACGGCGTTGCCCGCCTGCTTGACCTGCTCGCGCTTGTTCCCGGTCATGATGTAGTCCTTCGGGAAGGCCATGCCTGCGCTGATCTCGTAGGGCTCCAGCATGCGGAAGTAGCACTCGTCGATGTCGGCGACGGTCCATTCGGTCAGGCCGTGGTGGTTGCCGCCGGCGCTGATGGTGCCGAGGGCTTCCGTGATGGGCTTGGATGCGGCGTTGAGGTGTTCCTTGCTGGTGCCGCGCATGGACGTGATCATGGCGAACCTGTCCACTGTGGGGATGGTCGGGATTGCATCTGATACGTGCCGCATGCCGCCGTTGCCGTAGTACTCCATGAGCATGTGGTGCCCAGGAGTGGCTACGAGGGCATTAGCGTCGCGGGTGGTGAGCGCACGGAGCGGGTCGGTGGAGGGGCGGGCATCGTCGTTCCACGTTCCCCCAGCTGGCACCAGCAGCGCGGTTTCATTGCGGGTGGTCTGGGTCCGCATGACATGTTCCGCCAGCGCGGCTTCCTTTCCCAGCCGTCCTTCGACGGGGACGAGCAGGCCGCGGGTGTAGCTGGTGGTCTGCGTCTGGAAAGTCTCCGATCGGACAGCCGAAAGGATCTGCGCGCCGCGGACAGCGTCGATGGCCACCGGCTGGCGGCCGTACTTCTCGAGTCCGGCGCGGATCCTGGCCATGGTCTTGTCAGCGAGGGGCTTGGACCGGTCGCCGATGCGTTCCCCCTTCAGTGACCAGTCGATGGCGGCCGCTGCGGGCAGCCATCCGGGTTCGATGATCTGGTTCTTGCATGCCGTGTTCGGGCAGCGCCAGCGGTACTGCGCCTTGTACCTGCCCCATCGTTCGGACTTCTTGAAGACCTGCATGGCGGTGACCATCTTGTCGCAGCCGGGGCAGTATGCCTGCGGGCGGAGCTTGTCGAAGTCGGGGCGGCGGTTGCCCTTCTTCCAGAAGACGACGTACATGCGGTCGCGGGACTGCGGCGCGGGCAGGCCGCCGAGCTGTGCGTGCATGGAGTTCATGTAGACGATGTGGTGCTCATAGCCGAGGGACTTCATGGCCATCAGCCAGGCGTCGAACATCACCCACCGTGCGGCGTCCACGACGTTCTCTGTGATGATGAGCCGGTAGTCGTGGTGCTCGGCGAACCGGGGGACGTCCCACATGGTGGCGCGGGACCGGTCGGCGGCCTCGTCGGCGATGGATTCGCCGAACAGGTCCGGCTGGTTGGTGATGCGCTTCCGCCCTTTGGCTACCGAGTGGTTGGTGCACTCGGGCGATGCCCAGAGGATGTCGGAGTTGGCCACGTACCGCGGGTCCGTCTGCGAGATATCAGCCTGGACGTGCGTGGTGTTGGGGTGGTTCGTGTTGTGCGTCTCGATCGCACGGGCCCAGTGGTTCATCGCAGTGCGGACTTCGATACCCGGAACCATTGTGGCGCCAGTCGATGATCCGCCGGCGCCACAGAACATGTCGGTAAGGGATAGGCTCATGACGCTTCTTTCTTGGAGATTTCCGCTTTCGCGGCTTCAATGAGTTCTTCAGGGTCAAGCCCGCGTTCGGTTGCCCAGTCCCATAGCAGTTCGCCGGATTCGCCGGAGTCGTGGGTCCAGTCGAACTGCCGGGCGATGCCGTCGGCGAGACCAGGCGCCATGCCTTGGATGGTGTGGAGCAGGTCCACGGTTACAGCGGCGCCGATGTAGGCCTGCAGGTGCATGAGGTACCGGTACATGCCGGCCATGGCAGCGTCCGACTTGTCACCGACCTCGAACTCCTTCCGGTGTTCGTGGGCGTAATGCGTCCACAGTTCCCACTGGGTGAAGGCGTCCTTGATCTCGCGTTCGATGATGTGGTTGCAGGTAAGGACTGGTTCCGGCCGCTCGCCGGGCAGCATTTCCTGCCCGGCATGTTCTTGGGTGCCGCTCACTTGGGGAGCCTTACCGGCATGATGAGGTGGCGGAGGCCCTCGGCGCCGCCGAGGTGGACGGGCTTGGCGAGGTTCTCTTGGAAGCCGAGAGTGACCTCAGCGGCAGGACTCACCGCGAGTGACCATGCGAGGTAAGCCGGGTTGACGGCCACCGTGACGTCTGCGGCGGTGACGGAGCAGGGGAGACTCTCGCTGCCCTGAGCGTCCTCGCCGGTCCCGGCGTCGACCGTCAGCAGTCCATCCGCCGTTGTGATCATGATGGGGGTCTGTCGTTCGGCGACGAGCGAGACACGGCCGACGACATCCGCGAGCTGGCCGCGGTCAACGGTCACTTCCGTGTCGAACGAGCTTGGGAACAGTGCCCGGATCTTCGGGTAGTCGCCGTCAACGACGTTGGATGTGGTGGCCCGGTTGCCGGTGCGGATACCTACGACGTTGTCTGATGCAAGGATCGATGCTTCCCCGGCCATGGTCTTCACGGTCGCTTGCAGCCAGGTTGCCGGCAGGATCATCTGCAGGTCGGCGCCGGCCGACTTCCATGGGATCTCCACTTCGGCCAGACGGTACCGGTCGGTCGAGCGAAGGGTCAGCGTGTCGCCTTCGGTGACCAGCTGGACATTCATGAGGATCGCAACTGAATCGTCGGTGGAGGCTGCGCCGATGATCTGGTTGACGGCCGCGGCGAAGGTGTCACCGTCCACTGTCCCGGCGATGGCGGGGAGGTCGGGCATGGGCGGGAACTCGGCCACGGGCATGGCGTGCATGGTGAAGACTGCGGACCCTGACGTGAGCTTGGCCTTGGTCCCATCGACTGCGACGGTGACTGGCTTCTTGCCGAACTTCCGGATGATGTCCGTGAACATCTTGCCCTGCAGCAGGACATTGCCGGGCGTCTCGACGTCGGCTGCGACCTGGGTGCGGGCGGACTTTTCATAGTCGAAGCCGGAGATACGAAGGCCGCCCTGCTGCGCCTCGATGAGGAGGCCGGACAGGACCGGTACGGGCGGGCGGGGGCTGATGGCCTTGGCGGCATATCCTGCGGCGTCTGCAAGCGCGTCGGCGGTGATGGTGAACTTCATTTCTTTGTGCTCCTGGGTGGTGGTTTCCAACCGCGGGTGCGGTTGTATTCGCGGATCTCGTCGGCAGCTGCTTGGAGTCGGTCTCGTCCGATGTCGATGTCGCGTCGTCGTTCGTTGAAGTCCTCGATTTCGAGGGTTGCGAGTTCAAGCCCGAGACGGCCGCCCCATGCCTCTCGGGCAGGTTTGGGCGGCGATGCTTCAGGAAGGACTGATGGATAGGACGGTGGCGCTTCCTCCCGCGCCCGGCTTTGTTCGTGTACCGGGCGCCGTCGTGCTCGCGTTGGGTCCCGGTACACGTAGCTCATGACGCGGTCCGGATCCTTGCCCGACGCTCGCGCTGTTCGCGAGATCGCCGGGCCCGGCAGGTGCGGCAGTAACGGCGCCCATCATGCGAGATGGACGTGTTGTCCTTCGTGTAGGGGTGCCCCAGCTTGCAGTGCGTCTTGGCCGGGTAGTTCCCGGCAGCCTTGCGGTCGGCCATGTTGTCCTCGTGCGTGCCTGGCACGAGGTGAGCGGGGTTGACGCACGGCGGATTGTTGCAGCGGTGCCGGACTAGCAGTTCGGTTGGGCCGTGGTGCAGTTCGTAAGAGAACCGGTGAGCCCGGACCTGCGTTGGGCCGACGCGCAGAGTTCCATAGCCGTCCTTGTCGCGGCGCCCATCCCACTCCCAGCATTGGTCGGTGGCCGCCTTGGGAACCTTTCGCCAGAACCGTTCTTCTGGAGTGCCGCGGAACTTCGACTTCACGACGCCTCAAGCTCCGCGAGGTCGAAGAGTGTCGGGAGGGATTTGCTCCGCTCTTCTGCTTCGAGGTACTTGACAGAGTCTGCCCAGTAGCCAGGGTTGAGCTCCGAACCGCGGCCTTTCCTCCCCAGCTTGAGCGCCCGCAGTGCAACCGTCCCGATCCCCATGAAGGGGTCGTACACAAGCTCGCCTGGATTCGAGTACCGCTCAATCAGGCGATCGACAATATCGAATTGCAGAGGGCAGACGTGGAGCTGGATGTTGCGGCGCTTCTGCTCCCCGTTGAGGGTCAGCATGCGGTTGATGTCGTGCCAGACGTCCGGCGCCCAGGATCCGGGCATCAGGGACATGAACGTGGCCGGGAGCGCGCCCTTGCCCTGCAGCGCCTCGCCGATCTTGACGTGCGACTCGTAGTCGTAGACCTCGCGGAGCGTCTGTTCGGTGAAGAGTTGTGACCGCTGCTCGACGGGCAGTGCGGCGAGCTCGTCTGGGGTGAGGTTGCGGTTGCCGCTGGACCGCCAGTTCGCGTGAGCGTCGACCTGCCAGCGAGCCAGCGAGTAGTCCTCGACGTCCTTGGTTACTCGGTCGTCGGCGTAACCCTTGGACCGGTCGGTCTGGGGCTTATGGAATAGCAGGATGTACTCGGGGGAGCCGACGCCCATCTTCGTCCCGTCCTTCCGCATCTCGGTGTAGCCGAGGCGGTAAGTCTGGTTGTTCTCGCGGACGACGTCGGTGACGACGGTGATCATGCCCATGTAGTCGAAGCCGTGCTTGACGCCATGGAAGAGCGCCTCCGCGTGGAACGGGGAGACGGTCGGGATGCCGGCGCCGGTGACTGCACCGAAGTTGATGCGGTCCTTGACGTGGCAGGCGTAGATCCGGCCAGGCTTCAACACCTTGAGTAGCTGCGGGGTGAGGAAGTCCATCTGGGCCCAGAAGTGGTCGTTGTCGTCGGTGTGGCCGAAGTCGTTGTAGCTGGGCGTGTACTCGTAGTGGTTGCTGAAGGGGATGGACGTGACGATGAGGTCCACCGAGTTCTCGTCCATGTGGCGGGTGGTTTCGTCTACACAGTCGTTGTTGGCGACTGTCCAGCCGTCGCCGGATGCTTCGATGCGTTCGACGCCCATGGAGCGGGTGAGTGCTTCGGTGATGGAGTTCCGGGAGAGCCCGTACTTTTTGATGATGTCGGTCATGGTGGAGGTGAGCTCCTTGTGCTGCGTCCATTTGTCCTTGAGGGACTGGACGACTTCGGTTTCTGATTCCGCGTGGACCATGTGGATGGTGCAGGGGTTTGTCTGCCCGAATCGTTGGATGCGGTGCCAGGCTTGGAAGGTGTCGTTGAACTTGTAGGTGACGCCGGCGAAGACCGCGGTGTGGGCTTGCTGGAAGTTCAGGCCTTGCCCGAGCTGGACGGGTTTGCCGATTAGCGCCCATGTCTCGCGGTCGCGCCAAGCATCGATGCGGCGTTCGGCCTCGTCAGGATCGAGTGAGCCGTGCACTGATGAGTATGTGATGCCGGCGGCCTTGAGCGCCTTCTCGATCTCGGACTGTTCGTCGTTGAGGTCGCACCAGAGAATGATCTGGGAGCCGTCCGTATCGCGGTGCTCGTGGACGATTCCCATGAGCTTCTCGACGCGGGCGGCCAGGCTGTCGCGCTTCTCCCGTGCCGTGCCCTGCAGGTCCTTCGCGCCGCCGCGGAAGAGCCGGGCCTGTCCATCCCGCTCAACCTCAGCGGTGGAATGATCCACGGGTACCTCGTGCCAGCGGACGGTCAGCGGCGGCAGGTCGTAGCCCTCGTCTGAGTACCCGAGGTCGGAGGGCTTCTGGAGGAAGATCGACCACGAGTTCAGCCACATGAAGAACTCATCGCGCTTGTGCGGGTAGAGGGTCAGGTTGTTCGCCTGGGTGGAGTCTCGCTGGAAGAACCGGGTGAGCGCCTGGCCTGTGTCCATGACGCCGAGGAACCCGGCGTAGTGGATGAGCTCCTTGAACTTGTTCGGCGACGGTGTGGCCGTGGCAACGAACCGGTAAGGGATGTTCTCGAACAAGGTGAGGAACGTCTGGTACGTCTTCGAACCGAAGCTGCGGAGTACCCCGGCCTCGTCCAGTGAGACGGCGGTGAAGCCATTGACGTCGAGCTTCCCGTCCCGGACTGATTCGTAGTTCGTGACGTAGATGCCTTCACCGTCGATGTCGTCGGCGCGGCGGATGAACCTGACGTCGATGCCCAGCTTCTTGCCGTCGCGGATGAACTCGCCGCGGACACCGAGCGGGGCGATGATCAGGGCCCGGCCGCCGGCGTGGGCGAGGGTGAGACGCAGTGTCTCCAGCTGCATTATCGACTTGCCGAGGCCAAACGCGGCGAAGATGGCGCGGCGGCCGCCTTCGACGCACCAGCGAACGATGTCCCGCTGGTGCTCTTTGAGGATGGGGTTAACGGCCATGGCCGGGACGGGCTGGCCGTAGGACTTTTCGAAGTCGGCTTTGGCGCGTAGGAAGTCTTGGTAGTCCAGGGTGGCTGTCATCTGTCCTCCTTCGGGTATGAGAAAGGCCGCTTGGGAGCGGCCTTGGGTTTGGGTTTGCGGGTGGCGTTCCGGATCGCCCTGTCGGCGGTCGGGTCGCGGTACGTGCGGCGGGCGCGGGCATCCGCCTCGTCCTGGGCCTGCGCGAGCTTGTGGTGCTCGCACTGGCCGCGGGAGAGGCAGATGCCGTGCGCTCCCCGGCAAAGGAAGCAGCACGGGTCCACTAGGCGGCGTCCGCTCGCTCGGTGATGTGTTCGGCGATCTTGTTCACGTCGAACTGTGTCCAGTGGACGTCGCCTTCGATGGTCGATACGTAGACGACGGGCGCGGCGGAGTATCCGAGTCCCTTGATGAAGTTGAGTGCAGTTTCGTCCTGCGTTACGTCGACTTCGGTGTAGTGGATGTTGTGCTTCTTGAGCTTCCGCTTGGTGGCGTCGCACTGCACGCATCCTTTGGGCTTGCTGTAGAGGACAACGGCGACGCCTTCAAGGGCCTGGAGTTCCTGTGCGTGGTTCGGCATAGTGCTTCTTTCGTGTGGACGCGGCGCCCGGCCGGGGGAGGGTCCGGGCGCCGCGGGCATGAAAAAAGCCGCGACGTGCGCGGCTTCGGTTTAGATCGCCTGGGTTACTTGCGGAGGCGTGGGACGTCAATCGGCATGGGCTGGTCTGATACGACGTAGTCGAGGCTCGTTTCGACCATGACGCCGTCTGTGGTGAAGAAGAAGATTCCAGGATCACCGTCGCCGTAGCTGCCGTCGTCCTGCGCAGAGTCGACAACGTTGCCGTTCCCGCCGCCGTTCACGATCTCCGTTTCGGGGCCGATCTGGGAACCGCTGGAACTGACCTTGCCTTTGACGACGTAGTAGCCAACTACGTTGCCGTAGTTCATGAGGTACACGTAGCGGGTCGCGTTCGGGTCTTCCTCTTTGTCCCGCTTGGCCTTCAGGTTGCGGATTTCGAGGGAGTCCCCGGTCTTGTTGGTGGCCGCCTTTTGCGCCGCTTCCCGGGTGTCTCGCTGGGTGGGGGTGCATCCCGTAAGCGCGATGCTGGCGAGTGCGATGGAGGCTACAAAGGTGGTGGCGTGCTTCTTGAAGTTCATCTTGCGGGTCTCCTACTTACAGTCGGTTGCTGGGTTGGTTTTGTCGATCTGGTACGGGAGGTCGGCGGACTTGAACTCTTCCGACAGGTACTTGCGGGACTCGGCGTTGTAGTCGGCGACTGCACTGATGCACGCGCTCTTGATGCCGGCGAGTGTCTGCTGGAGGGTAAGGTCGTCGGGCTTGGCTGCCAATGATTCGGTGGCCACGGCGATCTTCTCGTCCGCACTGATCACCGATTGGTATTGCTTCTCGAAGCGGGCTTGCGCAGTGGTCCAGTTCTGCGCGCTGTTCTTCTGCTTGATGGCGTCACCCTGGCCCTTGGGTCCGGACAGTAGAACGCTGACGGCGAATCCTGCCCAAACGAGTAAGGCGATGCCGAGGATGACGGCGAGGACCGCCGATGCGACTTTGACGGCGTCTTTCATGAATGCTCCTTGGTTAGTAGGTGGCGCCGGAGCTGTTGCCCCAGCCGCCTTGGTCAGTGGTGGGCGGGTCGCCCCAGCCTCCGGCCTGCTGGCCGCCCCAGCCTTGATCCTGCTGCGCGGCCTGCTGCTCATTGGCGGCGTATGCCTGGCCGTGGAAGGTGAGGTCTTTGCCGATGGACTCGACGCGGATCTCGTCGGCCTTATGGGTCTGGCCGTCTTTCTCGTACTCGCGGGTGGTCAGTTCGCCGTAAACGATGACGTTGTCTGACTTCTTCAGGAGGTTGGCGATGTTCTGGGCCCGGACGAGCTTCCCTTGGTCCCATGCGGCACAGCGCCAGAACTTGGTGGGCTGGTCTTTCCACTCATTGGTGTTCTTGTCGAACCGTCGCGCCCGGGTGGCAACGGTGAAGTTTGAGACCGCCGATCCAGACGTCGCGTACCGGAGTTCCGGATCCGCCGTCAGCCTGCCCTTGATAGTGACGTACGTTTCGTCGCTCATTCTTTGATTCCTCCGTCTTCGATGACGATGCCGCGGCCGTCGGCGTCGCCTACCATTTCGATCCAGACTTGGTAGTCGTTCTCTCGGGCGATGGATTCGACCAGCGCCAGGTTGTCGGTGTCGAGCAGTGATCCGTCTGCGATGCGGATGACGCGGAGCTTGGGGTTGAGTGCGATGGCCATGGCCAGCGAGACGCGCAGCTGCTCGGCACTCGATGCCTGCTTGAACGGCACACCGTTGTAGGTCACGCCGGACTCGTCAAAGCCAAGCCCGTCGATCGGGAACTTGGCCGCGGCGAGACCGTCAGCCTTCTGCTTGTCGATGGCTTCGAGCTTCTCGGTCAGTTCGGCGGCCTCGCCCTGAAGTTCGTTGACCTCGTCGCTCGCCGTCTTCCACGACTCGAAGGTCCGGACGTCGGCATTGATCTGCTCCGCGTTGTCGATCTTGCCTTGAATGGCTTCGAGGTCAACGGGGTCAGGTGCTTTGGCGGAGTAGTCGGAAGCGTTGGCAAGGGCTTCCTGGGCCTCCGCGAGTTCTGCCGTGAGCCGGTCGACCTTGGCCTGCCAAGCGATGACTGCCCGGTCAGCTTCGGCGATCCGGTCGTTGAGTTCTTGGCCGGCCCGGTACTGGGCGAGTAGGTCGGTGACGCTTACCGGTTCGAGGTCGGCCATCTCCTTGGTTACTGGGATGGCGTCGAGGGCAGCCTTCGCGTTCTTCAGGTCGCGATTGACGGCTGTGCGCTCGGCGAAGGCGTCCGCACGTTCACGCTCGAGCTCGGCGGGATCGAACGGGAGATCTACCAGCGCGAGCAAGGTCTTCAGCTGGGCCCTGTCATCGAGCTGCGTGAAGGCCAGCGGGTCAAGGGAGAGTTTGCCCAGCAGGTCATCGAGCTTGGCCTGGCCCTTGGGGTACACAGCGCCGTCCGGGGACTTGACCGTCAGTGTGGAACCCGATGCGGTGAAGCGGCGGGTAACGATCAGGTCTTCCGTTTCGAGGACGATCTCGGCGCGGTCCTCGCCGTCGCGGATCGGCTTCGGTGTGGTCTTAGCGTTGGCGCCCCCGAGGGCCGCGGTGATGCTGTCGAGAACGGACGTCTTGCCCTGGCCGTTTTTCCCGGCCACGATGACAAGGTTGCCGTCCTTGTCCGGTTCGATCAGTACCGCTTTGAGGCGCTTGTAGTTGGTGGATTCGAGTCGGACGATTCTGCTCATGCTGCTGATTCCTTCGTTTCTGCTTCCCACTTGCCGGCATCGTTCTTGTCGAGGGTGACCTTCCCGATCGTTCGGGATGCGTGTTGGAAGACGCAGACGCCTTCGGGTTTGATGAATCCGGGCGCGGCTACTGATCCCCATTCGCGCAGCTGGGTCATTGCTAGGTTGATGGCCTCGGTGTCGTTGGGTCCGCGGTAGAGGACGGGCACGGCGGCGATGTTCAGCGCGGTCTGTTCGCTGATCCCTTGGTAGCGGTCGGTGTTGAACAGAGAGAACCACTTCTCAGCCATTCCGTAGCCGCGCTGGATGCCGTTGCCCCACCACTCGCCGTAGTGAAGGCCTTCGCCCAGGAGCTTTACGAGTTCGGCTGCGTTCCGCTCCACCCATCCCGCAAACCCGTAGTTGTCGGTGGACTTGCCGGGGGTGATGAGGCGGGTGCGGGATTGCGCGTAGACGACGAAGTCTTCGCCGGTGTCACTAACGACTTCCGCGATGATGGCAGGGTCGCCGGCTTCTACCTTCTCCGTCGGAACAATCCCGATGGCGGCGTTGGTGCCGTCGATCTTTTCGGTGATGGTGATGTTGCGGAGTAGCCGAGGGGTTTTCGGCCACTCCTTGAACTCGATGGTCATGCGTTGGCTCCTGCCTTGCTCTTGATGTATTCGAGGGTTTCCGCGTCGGCGCCGGATTGTTCGGCGGCGACGTAGATGGCCTGGAGCGCCGGGACGTTGCCGGCGTCCTTGTCCGCTTCCGCTCGCCAGTCGCGGTGCTCGCCGAGGTCCTGCACCGTTTCCTCCTGAAGCAGGCGGAGGGTTGGGGATGCCGGGCGTTCCGGTGCAGGGTTGTCGGCCTGGTGCATCTCGGCGTCCACGTAGATGCCGGACAGGTCCTGCGGGAAGGCCTTGCGGAGAGCGGCCGCTTCGGCGCACTTGGACAGCTGGTTGGCGGCCATCTTCTTCCACATGCTGTTCGGGCCCATCTCGCCCGTGCTGTAGTCCTTGGCGAGCTGCACGTACTCGTTGTAGGTGGCAACCGCGGTGAATGTCTCGCCGTCCCGGGAAACGGTGACTTTGGCGGCCGCCGGAGGCTGCTTGCCCAGCCACACGTCGCACCAGGTGCCGTCCTCGCCGCACCAGAGAGTTTCCTCGATGCCGTACTTGTGGCCGGTGCGGTCGGCTGCGCGGCGGGCGATGAGCCGGTAACCGTCGATGCCCGTCTGGATCGTGTACTTGGTGACGAATTGGCCGTTCTCCTTGGCCTTGCGGCCGATCATGTAGATCTGTTTTGCGAACGGGTCGAGACCGGTACGGGTGCACTGGTGGAAGAACAGTCCGAGGTCGGACTCGGTTGCATCTTCGAGGCCGAGCGACTTGAGGACGGTGATTTGCTGGGGCGTCCAGAACGTCTGTTCGCCGTGGACGGCGAGGGCGCTGTTGGCGCCGAGTAGTGCGACTTCGTTAGGCATCAGTGAATTCCATTTCGTCTAGGTTGTTCTGGGCCCAGGTGGGCATGGATACGGTGGTGAAGGCGGGGTAGCCTGGCCAGTTGCCAGAGGCCACGCACTCCCGGTAGATCCGCTTTGCGCGGTCGAGTTGGTAGCGGCCGCGGTTCATGTCCGACTCGGTCAGCTCGGTGACGCTGACGAGATAGGGCGGGGACTTTTCGACATTCACGAACGCGAACTTCACGTCCTCCCCGGTTACCTTTTTGATCCCGTCGACGTAGTGCGGGGCGCTCATGAAATAGCCGAAGTTGAAGGCGACCTTGCCGAACTCGTTAGGGTCGGCGTCGGCGCTGGTCTTCAGGTCTACGACGAGGCCTTGCTTCCAGGCGTCGGGCCGGCATTTGAACATCTGCCCGTCCTCTTCCCAGAACACGGACTCTTCTGCCCGGTGGTTGGTGAAGGCGTTGCGGGCCAAAGGGTGGGCCATTGCCGAGTCGCGCATCGCCTTGACCTGCGCGAGCTCCTTGGGCAGCAGGGCGATCTTTCCCTCGCTGCGCGCCTTCGCCTTTTCCGCCTGGGCGGCCTTGGTCTTCCAGTCGTTGGCTTCCACAAGGACCAGTTGCGAATCGTCGTCCTCGAGGATGAGGCTGTGCGCCGCGGTGCCGATGTCAAAGGCGTCCTTGTGGACCGGGTTCTCGCGCTCCCACTTCCAATGGGCGGGCGTCCGCAACGCGAGCGTCTTCAGGGACGTACTGCCAAGCGCCGGATCCGCGTGGTAGTCCTTGTTGGTGATGCCGGCGTACACTCCGGGCGCGTAGGTCATTCGTCGTCCTTGTCTGGGCATGAAAAAAGCCGCTCACTGGCGGCTTTGGTTTCTTGCTCGATCTCGTAGAGGTCGCGTCGTGGCGGCTGGGATGTTTGGCTCATGCCGTGTTGCTCGCATTCCGGGTTGGTAGGTTTTGGGTGGGCGGGGTGGTATCGCCATGGTGGACAGCTGCAGCCCGGGTACCGGTTGATCGGTCTGTGCCAGAGCGATTCGTATCCGGTGCCGACGTATGGGATGGGTCGGCCTTTGTCGTCTTGGAGCAACGCTGCCCCCTCTCGGTTAGGTGGTTCGCCTCAGTCGTCGGAGTCTTCTTCGCGGTTGACGAGGGCCTGAAGGACCGAGACGAGCTCGCGCAACACTCTGTAGTTCTCGGGCGTCTCCGGAACGGACAGTGCCAGGGATAGTGCCATCGTGGGGCTCATGCGCCGATCCTCCATCTGATATCCGCCCGTTGCAGGTCAGTGAGCCGGGCCCAGGACTCTTCCGTGTGCCCTGACTTGCTGATGATGATTGCCTCGCCCGGAGAGGGTTTGGACGTCACAGGTGGGGGAGACGGACGGCGCCAGCGCAGTGACCGGAACCAGCCCCTCACGATGCAGCCTCGTCATAGTGCGGGAGGGCGGCGAAGCGGTACAAGGTTTCGAAGCGGTCTTCCAGCAGTGGTAGGCCCCCACCTTTAGTGCTGTGCGCCCGCCATGCGGCGGAGTTTGCCGCATGCACCTCGGCGGCGAGTTCGGCGTCCGTGAGGCGCTTCTGCTGGATCAGCTTGCGTTCGGCGGCGCGGTCATCAAACCAGTCGTCACGGGCAAAGCCCCAGCCTGACTGCTCAGGGCAAGCCGGGATGCGCGGGTAGTACTCGGGCGCTTTCATTTGTTGCCGCCTTGTTGGGTGGGCCGGGTGGGGTGGTGGACGATGATGTTCCCCGTGACTTCGACGGGGTTGTGCGCGGTCACGGCTTGGCCTCCAGCTGGGGGACGGCGCGAAGATCGCCATCGTGGTTCCGCCATTGGCCGCCGAACCATGTGGACCAGCGGTACAGGGAGAGCGCGCTGTACTTGCCTTTGCTGTGCCAGTAGGCGAGCTCGGCGGGGGAAGATCCGATGTCGTCCACCCATGCGTGGATGCCGCCGTACGCGCCTTCCCAGAAGTCGTTGTCTACGGCGTCGATGATCTTTCGGAATGCCGAGCAGTGGGTGCAGGACTTCATATCCCAGAAGTCGCCTTCCCACTTGCCAGCCAGGCGCTCGTACGTCTCGCCTTTGTCGATGGTTCGCCAGCATTCCCCGCACTGGTGTTCCTTCTTGGCGGTGACAGTCCGCTCGGAAGCAAACCCGGCGCTCATGCTGCCACCTGCGCTTCAGCCACGCCCGTCGAGTATCCGGCCTGCCATTCGAGCATCCGGACTGCGATGGCCAGTTGGTTGGCTTCGTCGCGGAGGCACTGGGCCATCCACGATTCCGCGCTGTTCTTGCTTCTCATGACTGGCCCTCAAGTTCGATGATTCGATCGATTAGCTTCTGCGTGTAGGGCATCTGCCCGCTGTAGCTGTTGACGGCCGTGAACTCTGCGGCCAGCTCGTCGAGGCGTGCACGGAGCTTCTCAGCGGCACGCTCACCGGCGTGTTCCATGAATTGCCAGACGGCAACGTCTCGGAGTACCCAAGTGCGGGCGTTCTCAAGGCTGGTGTAGATGATGTTCTGGCCGTCCGCGTAGTACATGTCTTCCTGGATGCCATGCTTCACATCTGGCAGATCGCCGCGGTCAATGATGACGAACTCTGTGTGCAGGATGTCTGTTGCTAGGCTTGCGTTCCCGGCGCAGCAGTCGTTCAAGATCTGTTTGATTCGGGCTTTGGTGCTCATTGCTCCCCCTTGCGGTGTGCGTCCGCGTCGTCTTCGGCGCGGGTGTTGGCCAGGTCGGCCAGTTCGTCGTGGTCGGTGTCGTCGGGCTCTTCGAGTAACCAGTCGCTGTTCATAGCCAGCTGACGTCCGGCCGGTCGTCGTCACAGTCGATGCATTCGCCGGGCTTATGCAGCAGATGTGCATCGTGGGCCCTTGCCAGCGGCAGGTACGCGGCGAATCCGGCCGCGAGGATGATGCAAAGCAGGACGCCGAAGCTTGCAAGCTGGATCATGATTTCCTCTCGGTGCAGCGCGTCCAGACTCGGATGACGCCCTTGTTTCGGGACTTGGTAGTGGATTGCTGGTAGCCGACGGATCGGATGTAGCCGAGCGTCCGGGCAGCGGTGAATGCGGCGCCCGTCATGTTCGGGTGGGGAGGTTTCCGCATCTCCCGGACCAGGTCGTCGGCGGTGAACATGAGGTTCTTGTTTGCCAGGCCGAGGATGGTGGCCACGGCGTCTTCGTGCCAGTCGGTATCTTCGAGCGCCATCGCCTGCGTCATGCGGCCAGCCTCCTTGCCGCGTTCGCCTTGTTCTGCTTGGCGCGTTCGTTCATGACGTTGTCCGTAGCCTCTTCCCCGGTCGGGTCGGAGACCTGGCGGAAATAGTCCTCAACAGTGAGGCGCCATCCGTCCGGCATGGATTCGTGATGCTTCTGCATCCGGCGGGCGGTCTTTTTCATCTCAGAGAACGTGGCGGTGATGCCGTTTTCGTTGTTGTAGGTGGCGAGCATGGACAGGTAATCGGTGTTTTTGGGCATGACAAATAAGCCCCTTCTTCTCGCAAGGAACACGAGAGTGGTGGTTGATTCAGTGAGAGGTTGCCCGGACTTGGGGCGGGGTGCCGGCGCCATGCGCTGCGGCTGAAGGTATTGCTATGCGGAGAGTTTGCGGAGTGCTGCTGCGATGCGGTCTTTGTCGTATCCGCCGGACTTGGTGCCGGCTACGATCTGTGCGATTTCGTCTTGCTGTGATGGGGAGAATCGGTAGAGTCTGCCGATTCTGTCGCAGGGCCATTCGCCCGTCTGGGCTTTCCTGCGTACGGTGTCGTCTCCGATCCGGTACTTGGCGGCCATGTCCTGCGTCGTTGCGTAGGACTCTGATATGCGGGCCATGACTAGGCGGCTGCCTGTCGTTGTACGGTGAGTTCGTCGGGGTGGATGTCGGAGGGTGATACTTCGAGAGCGGCGGCGATCTTGCGGAGTTCGATGAGGGTCAGGAGTCCGTCGCCTTCAAGTCGTCTGCAGAGCGTCTTGTAGGGGATGTTGGTTTGGTCTGCGAGGGAGTTTTTGCTGACTCCCTTGTCTGCGAGTACCTGGTTGATGAGGTCGATTTCGTTTACGTGTCGAGGCTGCTTCCCAGCGTTTGTCTTAGCCATGTGACTAACCGTAGCTTAGTCGTCCGACTAAGCGCAACCCCTAAAACAAGTAATTGCATCCGTGTCATTCGAGTACCCAAACGACTTACCCAATTAGTCGATCTATTGCAAACCGTGTCCGAATGAACATAAGCTAGCCACATGACTAACGCATTCGAGGGTTTAGAAGAGGCTCTCTCAACTCAGATCAAGGTCGAGCTTGTAGAGCGAGGCATGGATCAGAAGACGCTGGCCGAGCGAGTGGGCATCCACCCGGTGACGATGACCAAGTACCTGAAGAACCAGCGCACCATGCCGGTCACAACCCTCTTCGATATCGCCGCCGCATTCGACCTTAGTCCTCGTCTGCTGATGCAGCGCGCCGAAGCCAGAATCGCCCGTCCAGGAGCTCGGAGGGCATAAGGCCTCGGGCCGCGGCCAGGGTGAAGAGGTCCCCAATGGTCATGGTGGCGATGTGGATGTAGTTGTTGTGCACGTCGGCTGCCCCCAGCATTTTTCCTTCGAAAGTATGTTCGATTCCGATACAGTACACCGCGTCCCCGACAACGGGGGCGCGGTTACTTTTTGGGCCGGAATCCGCGGCCAGATTACCCTAAATAGACTCGATAGCTTAATCCCGTTTCCTACTAATCAGTAGGCTTCCGTCGCCTTATATAGACTCGTTATGCGCACTTGCGGTATAACTGCTGGTCAAGGGGTAGTTTGCCCTATAGGAGTGCTTACAATGGCGATCATGCCCGCAGGAAAAGAGCCAGAGCCTGGCGCGTTCGCACGCGCCGTAGCAGATGAGGTGCGTCTGGCTTTGACGCGGCATCGGAAGAGCGGGGCTCAGCTTGCCCGGTTGATCGATCGATCCCAGAGCTACATGTCTAAGAGGCTGCGCGGCGAGGCAAGTTTTTCAGCGAACGATCTTGAAGCAATCTGCAAAGTCCTAGATGAGGATTTGCTTCGGCTGCTGACCTCGGCAGTTCGGGCCATGCGAGCCCACTAGACCACAAAAAAGAGGCCCCCGCCGTCGTGGTGACAGCGGGGGCCTCTTTGTGTTGTCAGTTCTCGATGACGCCTTGCAGTGCTTGTTCGACCATGGCGGCCGCCCTGAAGTGGGCGTCGGGTACGAGGTGGCCGTATGTGTTGGTGGTGGTGGTGATCGACTCGTGGCCGAGCCTGTTGGCGAGCTCGAATAGGTTCATGCCGCCGGCGATCATCATGGAGGCGTGTGAGTGCCTGATGTCGTGGATCCTGGGCCGCTGGTCCAGTTCGAGCTTCGATGCTTTGAGCGCGGCGTACCAGGCGTCGAGCCATTGCCGGTGCTGTGGGTAGACGGTCGTCCCGGGGGAGATGGAGAACACGGGCTTGCCTTTGGGTGCGGCCTCTACTCGTTCCCGGATGGCGGTGACGGTGGATGGTGCGAGGGCCACGGTGCGGCGCGCCTTCTTGGTCTTGGGTGCCCCGACTGCCCAGCCGTCTTCCATTTCCTGCCAGGCTTTCATGATGCGGACTGATGGCGTCGCGGCGTCCAGCTGGAAGTCTGACGCCAGGAGCGCGGTTGCTTCCCCGAGCCTCAGCCCGGATCCGATGAGCAGCCGCCACATAGGCCGGTGCCATTCGTCGGCTTGGTCGATGATGGCGTTCATCTGCTCCATGGTGAGGAACATTGCTTTGTCTTCGGTCGCATCGTCCTTGGGCAGCAGCCGGCCGTTGCAGGGGTTGTCTGTGCGGAGACCGCGGCGGACGGCAGAGTTCATGGCGGCGTGGATGAAGCCGTGGACGTTGGCAATGGTCTTCGGGGAGCAACCCTTTTTGACCATGGCTTTGATCCAGTGAATCAGGTCGTCTTCTTTGATCTGGTCCACTGGCAGGTGTGCGAGGCTGCCGAAGTGGTTCTTGATGTAGCCGCGGTACCGCTTGATCGTGTACTCGCGTACGTTGATGAGGCGTTCGATGTGGCCGTGGGCGACTTCCTCGAACGAGGGTGAACGGGATACCTGACGGAGCAGGGCCGTCTGCGCTGCCTGGGTGTCGTGCTTGACCGCCTCGAGCAGCGCCTTCCACTGGATGGCGGCTACCTCGGTGGGGAGGGTTTGCCGATGGCGCTGGCCTTTGTCGTACCACTCCACGCGGTAACTGGTGACCCGGCCCGATGCGTTCTTCCGCGCCTCAATCGTCGCCATGTGTGGCCCCCTTGTTGCGCTCGAACTTAGCCCGCGCATAGTCGAGCCTGAGTGTGTGGATTGGAGCCCTTTGGACGCCAGCCGCCGCGCAGGCCCGTGACCACGCCCGGCTGAGCCATGCGGTAGACCGCCCGTGGACCTCTGCGGCTTCGAGCAGTCGGATGCCGCTGCTCTGCATCTGGTCAAAAACTGAAGCGTCCTCCGGCCGAAGGTGCTCGCGCACCTTCTGGTAGTTCTCGCTGGTCCAGCTCATACTGCCCACTCCTGCCGGTAGTCCGGGTGGTCGGCATAGACGGCAGCCAGTGCGCGAGCTACCCACATGGGCGCGGGCTGGGCATCTTCGCCGCTGTCAAGGTCGTCCAAGGTGCCGGGTCTGCATTCGCTCACGATCGCCCGCTTCGCCGCGCACTCAGCCAGGACGCGCTTCCGGGACGGGACGCCGATGCAATCGGGGCAGTCCGCCCGGTAGGTGCCGACGAGGTCTCGGCCATGGGTGGAATGCGGGAACGGGCCCGTGCGCTCCAACGCGGCCTCATCCTCCGCTATGCGCGCCAGTAGGAAGTCGGTGATGGTCATTTGTCGTGTCCTTCGGGTAGCTGGGCGGTGCGTTTGTCCCACGGCTGGAACGGGTGGCCGCAGTACACTGTCCCGTCCTGGTGCTCAACGGTGGTCAGTACCTTGCCGGCGAACATGATGGATTGGGACGCGAACTCCCCGACGGCTAGCTGCTGCTCGCAGTTGCGGCACTTCACGCTTCGTCTCCTTTGAGCGCGGCGATCATGGCGCGGGTGATCCCGGCGTAGCGCTTTTCGAGCCAAGCTTTACGTGCAGCCTCATCTGCGAATGAGTTCATGTCCCATCCCTCGGAGCTCGCAAGAATTATGGCTGCCCGTTCGACTGCCGCATTATCGAACATGAATGCATCGGCTGCGGCGAGGGCGGCGGCGGCCTCAGCCTTATGGATCTCGGTCGGGGCGTAGCGAGTGGTGATGCCCTCAAGTGCGTCATGCTTGTGGATTGCCTTCGCCGCGGCTTCTACCCGGGCGCTCACGCGTCTGCCTCGGGTTCATGCAGGAGAACCGCGGGGAGTGAGCCTGTCATGCCCAGCCCGTCCCACGTCTGGTCAGGCTCGTCGAGGGATTCCCAGCGGCCGTAGCGGTTCTTCCTGCATGTGTCGCTGTAGTTGTCTAGGATGACGCTCCTGACCGGCAGCGCGTCGAGCTCTTCCACGTTCTCAATCTGCCGTGGCTTGGTGTACCCGGCGGCGAGTATCGCGTCAGCGGCGCGGGGAGCGGTCTTGCCGAGGATCAGCGTCGTCAGTTCATCGCGGGCGCTCATGCGGCGTCCTTGCAATCCTCGCCGCGTTCGCAACTGCGGTACTCGCAGACGTAGCAGAACTCTTCGTCTAGCACCTCTCGGCACTTGCCGCAGTCTTCGCCCTGGGTGTGCTCGGTGGTTGTGCTTGCCATCTGTCCCCCTCAGAAAGTGTGTCCGGGGGTTTTGGCGGATATCCCCGGCGTCGGATAAATCCTCAGGAACTCAACGATTCGGGGGATTTAATGAGCCGACTTTAACATGTCGTGGGGGGATTTTCGAGGAATTTGGGGGGATGCCCGGCAACTTCCTTGAGTTACCGGGCATCCGCGGGCGGAGACGGGGGGATTTGAACCCCATCAACAGGAGCATGTCAGGAAGCGCTTTCGCATTGCAAATAAAGGGAAATAGACCCATCAGCGCCGGATTATCGAAACCGCAGAAACCGCTTGATTGGGGGTGATTCGACTGAGCATCCCCCCATTGGGGGGACGTTTTCAGACGTGTCCCGTCAGAACTGCACGTAGCGGCCGTGCCACTCGGATTCTTCCCGCGGGCGCCGGACGTCGGCCGCCGGTACCCAGCAGGTGCAGTGTGAGAAGACGTCGTCAGTCCACTCAACGCTGACCCATTCTTGGGAGTAGTGGGTGGCGTACCCGTGGACCTCAACGGTCCCGCCGGCCACTAGGGGGACTTGGGCGATTACCTTGGGCTCGCCGCCGTAGACGAACCTGCGCACGCTCCCAGGGGCCAGCTCCGGCCGCAGGTCAGCATGCTCGTACTCAGCGCCATGCAGTACGAACTTGATTGGTGTGTCGAAGAGTCCCACAGGATCCACCTACCCAAGAGGGGCAGCCCTGCACGACTTCGGGGGAATAGGTGCAGGGCCGCCGTTGGCTACGTCTCGGGTCCTTGGGGGAAAGCCCGAACCGGCCGAGTAGAACTTACTCGCTGGTAGGCTTCGTGATCAAACTCAGGCGGCGCCGGCGAGGAACGCCGCTACTACGTGGGAGGCGTGCCTGTCGTGGTTGTGCCGGGCGCGGTCGTAGCGGGCCGTGATGCGCGGGTCCGAGTGCCGGGCGGCCACCTGCACATCGCGGAGCGGCACACCGGCATCCAGGGCGGCCGTAACGAAGCTGTGCCGGAGCCCGTGCGGGGTGACGTTCTTCTTGATGCCAGCCTTCTTGCACAGCCGTGTGATGGTGAGGGCCGCGGACTTCCGGTTTACCGGCTCGCCGGACTTGTTGCGGAGCAGCAGCGGCCCGGACGTGCGCTCCCCGGCAGCGGCGTCCAGAGCGCGGAGGACGGGCACGGGCAGCGGGATGGCGGCCGGCTTCCCGCCCTTGCCTACGATCCGGAGGACGCGGTGGCCGCGCTCGATCTCCTGGTAGTCCTCGATCTTCACGCTGCACGCTTCCGATACGCGGAGGCCGAGCATGCCCATCAGGGTCACGAGGGCAGCGTCGGACGGTGAGGATGCGCGGGCGGTCTGGATCAGGGCGCCGAGCTCCATCCGGTCCAGCCCCAGGGTTTTGGACTCGTCCTGGTAGACGCGGGGCATCCGGATGTGCGCGGCGGGGGACCGGTCGATGTAGCCGTCGATCTCCGCGAAGGAGTAGAAGCCGCGGACGATGGACAGGTGGTGGGCCACGGTTGCGGGAGAGTTGTGCCGCTCGTCCTCGAGGTAGCGGGCGAAGAGTTCCAGCACCGGCCGCCGCATGCCCTCCAGCGGGTCCACGCCGAGGCCGGCGCACCAGTTGAACAGCAGCTTCAGGGACACCTTGTAGGTCTCGCGGGTGCCGCCGCGGTACCGGGCAAGGTAGCCGGCCGCCGCGAGTTCGGCAGGGGTCGTAATACGGGTCGTGGGTACGCCAATGAGCGTAGTGTTATGCACGTCGTCTCCATGTTGCTCTGATAGGTGGATGGTGACGGCATAGGCCCTGTCGGTGTTACAGCACTGGCGGGGCCGCCGTCGTTTTTGGTAGTGCTCTCTCAGACTAATCCCCGGGTACGACAAAAAGCCCCCACCCTCATAAAGAGAGTGGGGGCTTTCGCTGATGGGGAACTTAACCGGTCTTATCTGGCAGATAGAATGACGCCAGGTCTCAATAGGGGGAATTCCGTGGCAGCAACCATGACGGGCACTAGGCGTGCCTCGACACCAGCAGATGGAAAGCAATCGGCTTTCCGCGCCGACATCCAAGGACTGCGAGCAGTCGCCGTTGGGCTGGTCGTCCTTTACCACGCCGGAGTGCCCTGGCTGCCGGGCGGATTCGTCGGTGTGGACGTGTTCTTCGTGATCTCCGGATTTCTCATCACTGGCGGCATCGTCCGCGAGATGTCCCGCAAGGGACGGCTATCGATCAGCGGATTCTACGCCCGACGTGTCGCCCGCATCCTGCCAGCCGCAACGCTAGCGCTGCTCGGCACCCTAGTTCTGGCGTGGCTTATCCTTCCGCAAACTCAGTGGGCCAAGGTGGGCACTGATGTCGCAGCGAGCTCCCTTTACGTTGTGAACTGGATCTTCGCGGGCGACGCGGTGGACTACCTGGCCAAGGCGTCGGCGCCCAGCCCTGTGCAACACTTTTGGTCCCTCGCGGTGGAGGAACAGTTCTATATCTTCTGGCCCGCGCTTCTAGCCGGTGTAGCGTTCCTTGCGGGGAAGCTCCACCGGAGCCGCAACAATGCGTTCCTCGTTGCCATGGGGCTGGTTCTCGTGCCTTCACTGGCGTGGTCGATCTACCTCACAGAGGCAAATCCAGGAGCGGCTTACTTCGTTACGACCACACGGCTATGGGAACTTGCCATCGGGGCCGGGCTGGCGATCCTGGTCGCCCGCGGAGCACACATCCCCGCCGTTGCGTCCCGAGTGGTTGGATGGCTGGGGCTGGTCGCCATTGCCGTCGCGGGAGCGACCTTCACTGCGGCAACGCATTTCCCCGGTTACTCGGCTCTACTACCCACACTCGGCGCTGCTGCGGTGATCTGGGCTGGCACTAGTGCTGGCGTCGGCGGGCCTGTCGCCGTCCTCGGGCTGCGCCCGATGACTTTCGTTGGCGGACTGTCGTACTCCCTCTACCTTTGGCACTGGCCCCTGCTCATCATCGCCGCTTCTGCCTATGGCGAGCTGGGTATGTGGGCCGGGTTGGTGGTAGTGGCGCTGGCAGTGCTGCCTGCTTGGCTGAGCCAGCGGTTCATCGAGAACCCTCTACAGGCGTATATCAAGCTCAAGACCAGCGCGGAAGCTATTGGTATCGGAATCGTCCTGACGCTAACGGGTATGGCCTGCGCCGTGATGCTCGTGGTGGCCACACCCGTGACCGCCCCGCCCTCAGCCGTAAAATTCACGCCTACCCCTGTCGCCGGGACCGCGGCCGATGCGGTTGCCATCGGCGCCGAGGTCTTGCTCAAGGACAAGTCGCAAGGCACACCTAAAGACTCATTCGCTAGCATCACACCAACGGCCATCGCCGCGCCGAAGGATCTGCCGAATGCGTGCCTCCAACCCAATGATTCGGTCGAGGTGGTGGCGTGCACGTTCGGTGACCCTAAATCCAAGACGGTAGTGGCATTGGTTGGGGATTCGCACGCAGAGATGTTGGCGCCTGGATTCGCGAAGATGGCGGTGGACAAGAAATGGCGCGTGGATGTCTACGCCAAGGCGCAGTGCCCGTTCACGACGACCAGCATCCTGCTGGATGAACGGCCTTTTGAGAAGTGCCGTACTTGGGGGGACGCCGTGAGCAAGAAGCTTCTGGCTCAGCCGCCGACTGCCCTCGTAACCGCAATGTCTAAGTACACAGCGACGGAGATTGGCCGAGGCGGCGACCCTGCGGCTAGTGACGAGCTGATCGCTTCCGGCCTCCGAGCAGCATGGAAGCCGTTCATCGACGCGAAGGTTCCGGTCATCACGGTCCGCGACGCTCCGAGCCCGCGGATTCTCGTTCCGGACTGTGTCGCCAAGAACGAAAAGACGTTGACCAAATGCGCTGTCCTCAAAAAGGACGTTCTTCCGGAGAATCCGCCCGAGGTTGCCGCAGCAAAGGATCTATCCGGTGTATCGGTTATGGACCTGACCGATGGTATCTGCCCTGAATCATCGTGCCCGGCGGTTATCGGTGGCGTGATGGTTTACCGCGATGGAAACCATCTGACCGCAACCTATGCGGAAACTCTCCATGGCCAAATCGAGGCCACTCTGAGGAACAGATTCTGACTGGCCGCCTATACTTGCCGCATGGGGACGACATTTCGCAAGGCCTTTGAGCGTATCCGCCGCTTCTATGAGCGGGACCAGATCGACTCCAAGTTCGGAGCCATCGTTTGTCAGCACGACGGCTCCGAACCGATGTGCAACAAGTGCGCCAGCTTTTACAACCCCTAGGGTGCCAGTAGCGCGCTTGCCGCGGCGGCGATGTCCGCATACCCTGCCGCGTTCGGGTGCAGACTGTCCGTCATGAGACCCAAGGCGTTGGCGCTGGCGTAGGTTCCCCACCTGTCATACAGGTCCAGAACGGGCAGGTTGTTGCTGTCTGCGAGGTCGTAGAGCGCCTGCCTGTAGGCGGTGAAGGCGACCGGCGCTGCGGCCGTGTTGTCATAGCCGGGGATGCTGGCCACCAGGATCACGTCCGACGCTGCTGAGTATTCCGTGATAAGCGTCTGGATGTTCGCCTTGGACGTTGCCACCGAGATGTTCGTCAGGGTGTTCGCGTCGTTGGTGAGCAGGTCGATCAGGACAACATCGGGCGTCCAGGCGAGGACGGCCTTGCGTCCGCCCGCGTTGTTGGTCGTTACGAAATCCGTGGAGGTCGCCCCGCCGATCCCGCAGCCCGTGACGGTGACACCCGTGGTGCCGCGCACCTCCGCGCCGATCAGGTAGACGTAACTGGTGCTGGTCAGGGTAACAACGACCGTGTGTGTGGCGTTGCTGAGTCCTGTGACAGTGTAGACGCCCGTGGTGGTGCTGGATCCGGTAGGCGTCACCGCTACTGCCGCGCCGCCGTCGATAGAGACGGTGAAGGTGCCCGAGTTGTTGGCGTAGTAGACGCTCGCCACAGTCCCTGTCTGGTCGCTGGTGAATGTCGCAGTGGCACCGTTGGCGTTGTGCGCCTTGGCCGGGGTTTTGATGTTGGACGGTACGTAGTTGAACCAGCCCGAACTGAACGCCCAGCGGCTGTCCGTGCCTGCCTGTGAGTTGGAGCAATAGACCACGCCGGTCCCGGTCTTCGTGTAGCCCTTGGCAGCGAGGAAGTCACGGAGGACTACCGGCCATGCCTGGGTGCCGAAGTTCACGGACTGCCCGGCGGTGATGGAGTTACCCCCCACTGCGATCTTGCAGAGCCCGGTACCGGCCTTGGCCTGTGCGAGCTTCGCCCGGAGCCTGCGGGTCGCTGCGGGTTGCAGGTTGTAGCCCTGCCGGTTCGGTTCGTAGCGGCCCAGCGAGGTCACGTCGGAAGGCGCTGCGGCGACACGGGTGGCGCGTGCAGCGCCGATGCTGGCCGGGGTTACAGGTGCGTCAAGGATGCTTCCCATAGTTAGCTCACCACAATCTGAGGTACGTTGGTCGCCGCGCCGGCAGCGTTCCGGGTGATGGTCGGCTGCGTGAAGGTCTTGATGACCGGCGAACCGTAAGTGATGTTGTACGCGGTGACAGCGTTGTTCGCGTCCCGGCTGGTGATGGTGAGCGTCCCCGGCTTACCGTCCGGCCACAGCACGGCGGCACTCGTAACCAGGTTGTTCCCGTCCACATTCACGGCCCCGGCGATGATCGAATCCGGGGCCTTTGCCAGGTTCGCGTAGCTGGCATAAGTGGCATTTTGTGCCGCGGCTGAAAGCCGGTCAGGCAGGTTCGGTTCGTCCACTTTCACGGCAGTGGGCAGCTTGAAATCGTCCCCGACGGAGACAAGTCTTTGCGTCATGGGTCATGCTCCAATCAGGTAGAACCCGGGATTGTCCGGGTCGGGGGAAACGTTGAATGCGAGGTCGAGGGTGGTCGGGTCAACCTCAAGCAGATCCGTGTAATTGACCGGGCCGATGTCAGGCACGGCAAAAATCCTGGTCTTGGGGAACTGGCCCTCAAAGAACTCCGTGACCCGCCAAGCCCAAGCTTCCGTGGAGGGGTCGACGTTGACGGCCGCGGCACCGTTCACGAGCGGCACGGCGAACGGCGCGGGCAGGATCAGAGTCCCGTCCGCGCCGATACGACGCCCGGAAGGCTCCCAGCGGAGCACGCCTTCGGCCGATGCAGGGGACCCGTTCGACGGGACCTGCACCTTGATGTTCACTATGGTCACGCTGGCTCCTAGAAGGTGAACAGGCCGGGGTGGGCCGGGTCGGGGGCGAACGTGGGCCCGGCGAAGTAATAGAGGCCCGGCCGGTCAGGATCCGCGGACAGCCCGACGCCGCCGGCGCCCGCGTCGATCTTCGCTTCGGCCACACCGACACGGCCGGACAGTGCGATCTCCGCCGCTTCGCGTGCGGCGATGAGATCCTCAGCCTTCTGTGCGTTGGCGGCAATGACGTTCTCGCCATCCTTGACCCGCTCATTGCCATCCGGCTTCAGGAACCCTCGGGGAGTTGTCGTGATGGCCATGCGGCCCTCCTAAGCGGTGGTGTTCTTACCCTCGGGCGCGAGGGATGGCAGGTACTGCCGGAGCCAGTCGTTGACCTTCTGCATCGCCAACACACGGGTCACGATGGTGGCCAGCAGCGCGGTGGCAACAAGGATGCCGTTCAGGGCCGGGAACACCCATGCAGGGAGTTGGCCGTCGTACGGTTCAAGGACGTCGATCACGACGGCCACGATGCCGTTCACGACGGCAATGGCAGACACGATCGCAGCGAGGGTGCGGCGGACGGCCGCCCATGGGCTGCGCTCCTGCGAGGACACGGCGGCGATGTGGTCGCCCATCAGTTGGCAGCCTTCTTCAGCCGGTCCGCCAGGCCGTCCAAGACTTCCTGGGCGATGCCGTCCGGGATGGACGCCACGACGGTGCGGGCGTCGAGGATGCTGGCCGTCGCGCTGGCTAGGTCGCTCTTGGTGGCCACGTTGTTCGTCAGGGAGGCGAGGACGTTGAGGACGAAGCCCTTCTCCCCGCCGGAGAGGACGGGCCCGGCGATCTCGGCGCCGAGTGCTTCCTCTGGGAAGTTCTGCACCTCGCCGTTCTTGTAGATCCGGTACACGCCCCAGCCGGCCATGTCCTGGATCGCTTTCAGGGTGTCCGGGTCGGGGATGTGCCGGCGGCTGATGGTGTTGCCGATCCAGATCTTGTCCGGGTCAGCGGAAGCGGTGTCGCGTGCGATGACAAGCATGTCGTCGTCCTCTTCTTCCTGTGCTTGGGTGGTTGCTGCGTTGGTGATGGCGCC
>Ga0157370_10001094_pt1 | contig 33972 bp, 32 predicted proteins | sample C35metaG_FD_113463 | JGI IMG/M metagenome (GOLD analysis project Ga0157370, IMG submission 113463) | Corn rhizosphere microbial communities from Kellogg Biological Station, Michigan, USA - C3-5 metaG | ecosystem: Host-associated > Plants > Roots > Rhizosphere > Soil | place: USA: Michigan... | reverse complement strand
GCGGCCTGCGCGTCGGGGATCGGCTGGGGCTTGCCGCCGGGGCCGAGGAAGCCGGTCACCTTGGGCGTGTTCTTGACGAGGTGATAGACCTGGTCGTTCATCTCGAGACGGGCGAGGACGTAGCCGGGCATGAACTTGCGTTCGGATTCGACCCGTTTACCGCGCTTGATCTCGGTTACGGTCTCGGTCGGGACCTCGATCTGCTCGACGAAGCGCTCGAGGCCCATTCGGGTCGCCTCGGACATGATCGCATCGCGGACCTTGTTCTCGAAGCCGGAATAAGCGTGGATGATGTACCAGCGGGACATTGCTCTTACCTATTTCACTCCCCTTCCTTGGAGGGAGGGGCGGGGGGTGGGTGCGGGGCCTCAGCCCAGGAAGCTAAGCAGATATTTGACCGCGCTCGAGAAGAACGCGTCGACGCCGAAGAAGAACACCGCGAGAATTACGGTCATGATGATGACCATGATCGTGGTCGCGATCGTTTCCTTGCGGGTCGGCCAGTGGACCCGGCTGGTCTCGACGCGGACCTGACGGATGAATTCGCCGGGGGAGGTTTTGGCCACTGCTTCCTGCTCGTTCTCGAGTTGCGGATAGAAAAGCGCCCCGCGGACCTTTCGGGCCGGCGGGGCTGACGGTCACTTAGCGACAGCGCTCCGAGTCTTCAAGCTTGTCGCGCGCAGGAGTGGAGGGACTCGAACCCCCGGCCCTCGGTTTTGGAGACCGATGCTCTACCAACTGAGCTACACTCCTATCGAGCGCGCCGCGGCGAGGTAGCTAGGCTGTGCTTTCGGCGCAAGGCTCAGTGAATGATCGGCAGTCCGATCCACGTCCCCTCGCTCCCCGTGAACACCTTCTGCGTCGCGGCGCGATAGTCGGTTGGCTGAGCGAGAAAGATGTTGGGAACGAACGTCTGCGGGTTACGGTCGTAGAGCGGAAACCAGCTCGACTGTACCTGGACCATCAGCCGGTGCCCGGGCTCTATGACATAATCTACGTTGGGAAGCGCCCATTCGTAGGTCAGCGGCTCGTTCGGTGTGAGCGCCGACGGGTGCGCCGGGTCGGTACGGTATCGGCCGCGCATGACGTCCATCGAGATCGCCAGCTCATAGCCGCCGAGCTCGGGCTTTTGCGGAAATTCAGCCGGATAGACGTCGATCAGCTTCACCACCCAGTCGCTGTCACTGCCGCTGGTCGAGGCAACGAGGTGAACGAACGGCGTTCCGGCCAAGTGAAGCGGTTGGGTGAGCGGGGCAGTCTCGTACGTCAGGACGTCGGGCCGTGCCTCAGCAAAACGCTGGTCGTCGACTAGCCACTGCCGCCAGGTCGATCCTTGCGAATATGGCGGCCGGTCGGGCCGCTGCCGATAGGTGACGGGGTGGGCCGGGTCCGAGACGTAGGAGTCGAAGCCTCGTGGAGGAGCGGCGAAGCCGAGCTTACGGTCCGGCGCGAGGTAGAGCGGCGTTAGGCTTGCCGGGCAGGTGCGCGCGCATGCCTCTGGCCAGTCGTTAAGGCGGGTCCATTCATTGGGCCCAACCTCGAATGCCGTTACGCGCGCGATATTTGCCGGCGGGCCGCCTTTCAGATGCTCGTCGAGGAACGGAATCATCACATGGTCGCGGAACCATTTCCCGGTGTCCGATCCCCAGTCGAACGCACCGAGCGACGTGCCGGCGCCATTCTCCTCCCCGTGATACCACGGGCCGATGACGAGATGGGCGTTGCCACTGTCGTGGTCCTTTACGGCATTGAACACCGCAGGCGCGCCGTAGATGTCCTCCTGGTCCCATTCGCCGGCGACCAGCAGAGTCGGGACAGTCAGCGGCCGCGACCCGAGGATCTTATCGACCGCCTGGTCGCGCCAATATTCATCATAAGCGGGGTGCTGCGTCAGCCGCAGCCAGAAGGGCAACTGCTCCATGCCCATGGCGCGAGCGTAATTCGCGACGTTTCCATAACGAAGGTAAGTCGAATAATCGTCGTAGGAACTGGTGAACCAGTCCTCGCTCGAGTTCTTGGTTCCGGTCTGGCTGTAGACGTAGCCGATCATCTCCTCGCGGAATGCGCCGTTGTGGAACCAGTCGTCGCCTTTCCACACGTCCACCATCGGGTTCATCGGCACAGACGCCTTGAGCGCCGGGTGCGGATCAACCAGGCTCATCAGCGTGGTGAAGCCGTCGTAGCTTGTTCCGTACGTACCAACGCGGCCGTTGCTCTCGGGGACATTCTTCACCAGCCAGTCAATCGTATCGTAGGCGTCGGTTGAATGGTCGACTGCGGTCGGGTTGAGAGGTCCGCGGAGTGGCCGGTTCATCACATAGTCGCCGCCGGATTTGTACTTGCCGCGTACGTCCTCGACGGCGACGATATAGCCGTGCTCGACCAGGTCTGCGTTGAGCGGCGACAGGATATTGCCGGGCAGCGGGCCGAGGCCGCCGCGCGAGGTCGATTTATCAGCCGAATAGGGCGTGCGGTCGAGCATGATCGGGAACTTGCCCGATTTCTTCGGGACGATCAGCACCGCATAGAGCTTCACGCCATCGCGCATCGGAATGCTGACTTCGCGGCGGATGAATTGAAACTGCTCCCGCGGGGCGATGAAGTGCTGGGGGATGTCGCCGCCCTTGGGGATCGGCGGGACGAGGGGATGAAAGCTTCGCGGGATATCGCCACCGGGCTGCACCGCCGGCTGAATATGATCTGCGGCGGTGACCGGCGCCGTCAGTGCAAAGGCGGCGGCGAACAGGACAAGCTTAGTAAGGCGCATGCGACTCCCTCTCTCCGCCGCGCCGTGTGACACGGAGGTGGTGGGAGCGGCAAGGTTCGGCGCCGAAAATCGGGCGAAGCCGGTACAAGGTGGTGAGCTTCAGGTCGGTACGTCCATTGGATTGGGAGGGAAATCGGGCTCATGCTGCACCATTCGCTGCGCGCCAGAGGCGCGCCTGACCGCGACGGCGGCGAGCACCGGAAGCGTGCAGACCAGCGGCCAGCACGGAACGAGATAGCGATAGAATCCAATCTCCACGATCGCGGTGATCGCCAGAATGCCGTGCAGCGAGACCCCCATGGCTGCGGCGGCTGCGAAGCCGTTGCGGGCTTCGCGCCCAAGACGTTGCCAAAGGGGCAGCAAGAGCAAAGACAATAGCCCGATGAGTGCCGCGACAGCGTGCAGCACTCGAAAAGGCAGCAAAGCACCAAGCGGAATGTTCCCGACAACCTTCAGTTCTTCGTGCAGCGGATTGAGCCCCGCAGGCGCATTGCGGACTTCCGAAGCCGCCGCGCGAGCGAGACGGTCGTCACCCGCGAGGACCGGTATTTGAGGAACTTCCGGCGGAGGATGGCTTTTGACGAACGCATTGACCCGCCGGGCATCTTCAGCGGTCGGATCGGTGTCGAACACTGCCAGGCGGAGATATTCGTTGCCGACCGACTTTGCATAACAAGCCGGATTGTCGATCATTCTCTCGCGGGCGATCCGAGCTAGATAAGGATCGACATCTGATCTCGTCTCCAGGTGGTGGCGACGCCCAAGTACCGGAATGATGAGGCCGAACCGGAGCGGTGTGCTGTACTCGCGCCGAAGCTGCTCCCGCATCTCGGCGGGAGCGGAGTCGATGTAGCGCCTGACGGGCTCCGCGCTCCTTTCAACGAAGTCGGAATCGGCGTTGCTCGGGACCGTTTGAGGATCGCAATAAAGCGTGTGCTGAAGCACGCCGCGGGCGAGCGGGCTGGTGGTGTGCGCCGAACCATGAACAATAAGCTGCGCAATCGCGGTCGCGCTCCACGCTGCCACGAAGCCAGCCACCGTCATGGTGATTGCCCGAGCGCGGCTGCGCGCCGGCTCTGCGACCAGCGCGAATAAAGCAGTTCCGAAGAATAGAGCCAGCAGCGAGGGCCGAACCATTGTTGCGACGCATGAGATCGCGACCAGCAATCTGTAACTGCGCGGTTTTCGCACCATGCGCAACAGCTGCGCGCACCAGAGCGCGACGAGCGCCGTCGACAATGCCTCGGTCATCAGGAACGCCGCGGTGAACCACATTCCCGCATTGGCTAGAATGAGCAGCTGAAAGGCGATCGTGTATGCGGGCCGGCGTACCAGACGATGAAAGCTCCAGCTCAGGAGGAGCAGGGATGTCGCAAGCAACAGAATCTGAGCTGGTACTGCAAGCGCAACATGGCCGGTCGCCAAACGGAAGAGCGAAAGAAATGCTGGATAGCCTACGGTTCGCGACGGATCGAAATAGAGATATTCCGCCGAGTCACCACGAAGCGGATTGATCGAGCTGGTCATCCAAAGCGCCACGAACGCTGCACCAACACTCAGGCACGAGAGAAGAATGAAGACTTGGCGCTCGCTAAAGCGTGGCAGCGGTCTCACTACGCGTGCATTCACTGGAACGCCTTCTCAAGGTTGGCGATGAAGCGCGTTCGAGCCGACGCTTACCGACGCGGGATGCAGTCGGATTCGAGCCTGCGTCGCCTTTCCGCATTGTGAACAATAGTGTCCGCCGGGTCTTCAGCATAGAATTTCACGAAGCCGTTACGACAATGTCATGTTCCTGACGGCACAGCCGCGGTGCCCATTGCCACCGTCGGAACCAACCTCGTTCAGCGGGATTGCAGCTACTCGATCTTAGTGGAGCCCTAATGAACGACAGCAAAGCCTTCGATACCGCAACACGCATCATCGCCGGGGACGACAAGACCAATTACGACGGTGTCGCCATCACGCTGCACTGGCTCGTCGCTCTTCTGGTCCTGGTCCAGTTCGCTCTCGCCGAAACGTGGGACTGGTTCTCGCGCGACACCCGGGAAAGCATGCAGAGCATCCACATCTCGTTCGGGATCCTGCTCGCGGCCGTCGTGCTCGCCGAAATTATCTGGCGCTGGATTCCCGGCCACCGTGTCTCGTCGATTGAGCAGGGGTGGGTGCGGGTCGCGTCGAAGAGCGTCCACTATCTGCTCTATATCCTGCTGGTTCTACAGGCGGCCCTCGGCTTCACGATCGGATGGTCGGGCGGACATCCGATTCATTTGTTCGGCATTGCCATCCCGGGGCCGATCGGAGCGCTGTCCCGGCCGTTGCGGCATGACATCCGCGAGATTCATAGCTGGGTTGGGTGGACGATCGTCATAGTCGCCTTCGGCCATGCCCTCGCGGCGCTCTATCATCATTATGCGCTCCGCGACCGGGTGTTCGGGCGGATGTTCCCGCCGGCGCGCAGGGGCGAGCTCGTGGCCTAACCCGCCAGCGCGGTCAGGACTGGTGCAGGTAAAGCTCGTCGAAATCGGCAGCTTCGCGAAGCGCCTTCCAGTTGAGAATCTTGAGTGAACCCGACGTGAGCTGAATCAGTTCGTCACGCCGCAAGGCCTGTAGCGTGCGATTGGTGTGGACGGGCGTAAGGCCAGTCGCGTCGGCGAGCTGCTCCTGCGTGATCGGAAAGTCGAACATGTCGCCGTTTGTTCCGGCATTTCGAAGCCTCACTGCGATCTCGCACAGCAAATGCGCGATTCGGGCGCGGGAGTCCCGCCGTCCGACGTTCACCACCCACTCGCGAACAATCGCTGAATCGATCAGCTTATCGGCCCACATGGCGGTTCGCAGGTTGGGCCGCGCATCGGCTAGCTCAAGCAGCGCGGAGCGCGGAATAATCGCGACCTCGGAGCGGTTGAGGCTTTGCACATTGTGGTCTGCGGTTCCGAGCACGGCCGCCTGCAGGTCCACGAATTCGTTGGGCAAGAGGAAGTTAATGATCTGGCGGCCGCCGTCGCGAAGCAGCTTTTGTCGGTAGGCGAATCCGCTAAGCAAAAGCGCGGATTCTGCCGGCTGCTGGCCTTCGCGTAGCAGATAGGCATCCTTCGCAAAGACCTCGCGCCGGAACGGCAGGGTGAGGATGGCTTCGCGATCGTCGTGGTTTAGCCGGGCAAGCGTCGACCACCTGCGCGCAAGTGGGGCGAGGTGCAGGTTCTCGGACAACGAACGACTTCCCCCCAAACGCGGTGTACTCAGGCACAAAGCTAGTGCTTGGAGAGCGGAAGAATCCTTATCCCAAATTAGTGTCGTTGAAATTGTAACAAGGCTGCAATGGCTTGCGGCCGTTTCTCCACCAGACCGGAGCGCTCAGGCCGCAATATCGTAAGGCTGGATCTCGCCCGACAGATAGAGGTTTCGCGCCTTGGTCCGCGACAGCTTGCCCGAGCTGGTTCGTGGCAGGGTGCGTGGAGGCACGAGCTCGACTACCGGGGTAATGCCGGTGATCGCACGAACGCGTTCGCGGATTTCATCGCGGAGACGGCCGCGCTCCTGATTGTCCGATACTCGACAGTGAACAAGAACGGCCGGCGTTTCCTCGCCGCTCGGACCGGTGATTGCGAAGGCGGCGATGTCGCCGGACTTGAACCCGGGCAGCTGCTCGACGGCCCATTCGATGTCCTGCGGCCAGTGGTTGCGCCCGTTGATGATGATCATGTCCTTGGCGCGGCCGACGATGAAGATGTAACCCGAGGACATGTAACCCATATCCCCGGTATCGAGCCAACCGTCGTCGCTGAGACACGCGCGGGTCGAGTCCTCGTCGCGGAAGTAGCTGTGCATCACGCTGGCGCCCCGGACGTAAACTTTGCCGATCCCCCGGTCGGGAAGGGCCTCGTCCGACGGGCCGCGGATCTCGACCTCCATTCCGATCACCGGCCTGCCGCAATTGACCACCGCCCGATAGCGGCGAGGGTCCGTGTCGCTCTCGGGCGCTCCGCCGGAAAGCTCATTCTCCTCGACCAGCTCGAGCCGGATGCCCTCGCCCGGCGGCATCAGCGAGACGGCGAGCGTCGCTTCAGCGAGGCCGTAGCTCGGGCAAAATGCCCCAGCCTTGAATCCCGCCTCATCAAGGCAGTCGACGAAGGCCTGCATCACATCCGGGCGGATCATGTCGGCGCCGTTGCCGGCGATGCGCCAGCGGGAGAGATCGAACCGGTCGGCGGCGCGCGTCTGTGAGCTCATCCGCCGCGAACAAATGTCGTAACCGAATGTTGGCGAATAGCTGATCGAGGTTCCCGGATTGCGGGTAATCATGTCGAGCCACGCCAGCGGCCGCCGCGCGAAATCCTCGGTCTTGAGATAATCGACCGAAATCTGCAGCGACATCGGCGACAGGAAGCAGCCAACCAGCCCCATGTCGTGGTACCACGGCAGCCACGAGACGCAGCGGTCGGTATCGATGACCTGGAGCCCGATGCCGTGAGCGCGGAGATTGTCGAGAAGCGCGCGGTGAGTCACCGCGACGCCGTGCGGAAAGCGGGTCGAGCCGCTCGAATATTGAAGGTAGGCGATATCGTCCGGGGCGGCCTTCGGAAGCTCGGCGCCCGCAGGTTCGATCTCGACAAGCATATCCCAGCTGCGCGACGTGACGCCAGGAACGGCCGCGGCGTCTTTGCCGAACTCCGCCAGCTCGGGCGGATAGAGGAATAAGGCAGGGTCGCAGCTCTGCAGCTGTACCGCAAGCTGGTCGACATAGGCTTCGCGGCCGCCGAAGCTGGTCGGAAGCGGCAGCGGCACCGGCCACGCACCGGCATAGACCGCACCGAAGAAGGCTGCCGCAAATTGGGGACCGGTTTCCGCGATTAGCGCGATTCGGTCACCGGGCTTTATTCCGAGCTCCATGAAACGCCGCGCCGTGATCAGTGCGTCCTCGCGAAGCTCGGAATAAGGGTAAGCGCGCATCAGCGTTCCGCGCGGATCGTGGAAATTCAAGCCGCGCCTGCAGCCGGCGGCATAATCGAGCGCTTCGCCGATCGTTCCGAAGTCGGCTAGCCGGCGCGGAAGCGGGTCAAGCGTGGGCGTCGCGCCAGGGGGCGCGAGTTCGTCGGTCACCGAGACATTACGCTCGAGCACGCAGTCCATTCCTTGCTCATTTCCATTCATCGCTCGACCGGACCCCTCATACGGCCGCTTTCCCCTTGGCGAGCGACTGTGGCACAAATCAGGCGTGAATTCACTCCGCAAAGGCAGGCGAGCGCCACTGCCCCTCAACGAGGCGAAGCTCCAGGAGCTCGCCCTGCGCTATGTCGGCAAATATGCAACGACCCGTGCGAAGCTCCGCTCCTATCTCGCCAGGAAGCTTCGCGAGCACGGTTGGCAAGCTGATCGCGAACCGGATTTCGAGGGACTTGCGAACCGGCTTGCCGAGCTTGGCTATATCGACGATGCATCCTATGCCCTCGGACAGTCCCGCTCCTTGAGTGCACGCGGCTTGGGAAAGCGGCGGCTCACGAACAAGCTGCGCCTTGCCGGCGTCGACGAGACCGACAGTGAAGCAGCCAATGCGCACGCCGATAGCGCGGCGGTCACCGCCGCGCTGCGGCTCGCCGAGCGGCGGCGGATAGGCCCCTTCGCGGCCGCATCTGCGGATCGCGAGCAGCGCGAGAAATGGATCGCGGTGATGATCCGCGCCGGCCATTCGTTCGCGCTCGCCCGCGCGATTGCCGGGATTTCGCCAGGCGCAGCAATCGACATTTCCGACCTTAAGAACCGCGCCGGGCTCAACGAAGACTAATCTGTGTTAGATTTAGCACGTTGAAAGTCGGTTTGCCGACACTGGTACGCATGTTAAGAGAATTCCCATGGTGCGTACCGCTGTGCAACTGGCCGAGGGAGGTGACCGGGCCGCAATGGAGTCCGACACTAGCTCCCCCTCGGAGGAGATGGCGCCCATTACCGGGCGCGTGAAATGGTTCGATGCGACCCGCGGTTTCGGCTTCCTGGTGAGCGACGAAATCGACGGCGACGTCCTGCTTCACTTCAGCGTGCTGCGCGAGCACGGCCGGCGAAGCGTGCCCGAAGGCGCGATCATCGAATGCGTGCCGGTCAGGCTCGACCGGGGCCTGCAGGCGAAGAAGATCATTTCGATCGACATATCCTCGGCCTTGCCGCAGCAGGCGCGCTCGTCCATTGCTGCGAGCGAACGCGCGGACCGCAGAGCGCTTGCGGATTCTGCCGGCGCGTTCGAGCCGGTGGAGGTCAAATGGTTCAACCGAGTTCGCGGCTATGGTTTCGTCAAGCGTCCCGACGAGGTGGGCGGCGAGGACGTGTTCGTGCACATGGAAACCGTTCGGACTTCGCATATGTCGGAGCTGCAGCCCGGTCAGAGGCTCGAGGCACGAGTTGCGCCGAGCTCCAAGGGGCTCACCGCCGTCGAATTACGCGAGCCCGGCGGATCGGATCTTTAGCCGCAGCTCTTGTCGCGCTGATCGCCTGTAGTCCCGAAGCTCCGGCGCAGAACGCGCTTGATCAAAATGTGCTTCCTCAAAATACGATCGAAAAGAACGCGCCGGCTGAGATTCCCCAGCAGCCACAGAACGGTCTTCGCGAAGTGCCGCTGACGATAGATTCAAAGACCGGTGTTCATCACTTTACAGTCGAGGTTGCGGCTACTCCCGAGCAGCAGGAGACGGGGCTGATGTTCCGCAAGACGCTGCCCCCGGACCGAGGCATGATTTTTCCTTATGACCCGCCGCAGGATGTCTCTTTCTGGATGAAGAACACGCTGATCCCGCTCGATATCATCTTCATCCGTGCCGACGGGACGATCGCTCGAATTGCCAACGCGAAAGCGCTGGACGTCACGCCATTGCCGGCGGGGGAGCCGGTCGCGCTGGTGCTCGAGATCGCGGGCGGACGCGCAAAGCAGCTCGCGATCAAGGAAGGCGACCTGGTCAGCTGGCCACATTGATTTGCCCTCCCTTGCGGGCGCGGGAGGATTGCGGCACAGGCACGCACCCATGGGATTTTGGTCCAAGACATTCACCTGGTGGAACGGCGCGACGTGGGGAACGTCGCTGTTCACGCGGCGCTTCGGCAACGAAGTTGGTCGCGACGACAAAGGCAATATCTACTTCCAGGACAGCAGGCATCCAAGACGCCGGTGGGTGATCTATAACGGAGCTAACGACGGCAGCCGGGTGCCTCCCGCGTGGCAGCTGTGGCTCCGTGGAACGATCGACGACCTGCCGGAAAAAGTGCTTCCGCCGGTCCGCAAATTCCAGAAGGAGCCGACCGGTAACCTGACCGGAACGATGGAAGCATTCCGGCCTGATGGCGCCCTAGGCAGCGGCCGCATCAGGCCGGCGTCTACCGGCGATTACGAACCGTGGATTCCCGAAGAAGCGTGAGAAAGATTGCTGCACCGTTGGTGATTGCGCTCGGGCTCGTCGGGTGCAGCAAGGGCGCGGAGCAGCAGAGTGCGACCACGTCCGCTGTGACCAACGCTCCTGCGACGGCGGCAGGGCAGGGCGGCGTCACTCCCATGGCGCAGCGCGTCGCGGTGCTTGGAATTCTCAACAAGCGCAACGGGATCGTCCAGAATGTCACCTTGCGTCCAGGCCAGTCGGTTCGCTGGAAGGACATCATCGTGCGCTTGCGCGCCTGCGAAAAGACCGCGCCGTGGGAGCCGGAGGATCTAACGGGTGCGTTCGTCCAGGTCGACGTTCACCAGCCTGACAAGAGCTGGAAGCGGATCTTTTCGGGATGGCTCTACAAGGAATCGCCGTCGCTGAACGTCGTCGAGCATCCCGTCTATGACGTGTGGCCCAAGAGCTGCGCGATGACGTACCCGGCAGGACCGCCGGCACCGGCTGCGCCGGCAAGCTCCAGCAACCTATCGAGCGCATCGAAATCGGGCGGGGCGACAGGGCCCCGTCCGACTCCGCTGCCAGCCGCTGCCACTCCGGCGGGACCGCCGACCGCTGCTCCGCCGAGCGCAGCGGAGAGCAACGCGACATAGGCTTCGCGAGGCACGGAAATTGCGCCCAGCGAGGCGAGGTGCTCGGTCATGAACTGGCAGTCGAGCAGGGTGAAATTGCCGACCTTGAGTCGCGCCACGAGCCACGCCAGCGCCACTTTTGAAGCATCCGCCATTCGGCTGAACATGCTTTCGCCGAAAAAGGCTCGGCCGAGCTTCACGCCGTAAAGCCCACCGACTAGAACATCGCTGCTCCACACCTCGACCGAATGAGCGTGACCGGACGCGTTGAGCGCGACCATCGCATGCTCGAGCTCGGCGTTGATCCATGTTTCCTCGCGGTCGGCGCAGGCGCTGATCACGGCCTGGAAATCCCGATCATGAGTGACATGGAAGCTGCCCGAGCGAAGCTTGCGCCGAAGCGATCGTGACAGGTGGAAGCGATCGAGGGGAAGGATTGCCCGATTGCGAGGCTCGACCCAGAACAGTTCGTCGGCATCGCGGCGGTCAGCCATCGGGAAAATGCCGGTGGCGTACCCTTGCAGCAACAGGCGCGGGTCGAGGCGACTCATTTGCACCGATTATCCGTCATTCCCGCAAAAGTGCGAATCACGGTTTCGTTCCAGACGTCGACGAGACCGCGGACCAGCCCTGTTGGCTAGAGGATATCTCGCACGCGATCCTGGGGTCGGCACAACCGCACCCCGTTGGGAGTTTCGACGATCGGCCGTTCGATCAGGATCGGATGGGCGACCATCGCGTCCAGCACCTCGTCATCTGTGATGTCGGGCCGGTTCAGGCCGAGCTCGGCGGCAAGCGGCTCCTTGGCGCGAAGCCCTTCGCGCGGGGTGATGCCGGCGCGATCATAAAGCCGGACTAGCTCGTCGCGCGTCGGCGGATCTTTGAGATATTCGTGGATCCAGATGTCACAGCCGGAATCGCGGAGGATTTCGAGCGTCTTGCGAGAGGTGCCGCACATCGGATTGTGAAAAATTGTTGCCTTCATTCCTGGCCTGTTCTCCGTGTGAATCCAGTCTGTTGAACAAAGAGTTAACTACACCTCGAGAGTTTCGGGCGCTTGCATTGTCGCGGCAGCGGAACGATGAGCCGAGCCCGTCGTTTCCGCGCTTGTAACATGCACCGTCAACGGCGGAAGGGCTTCGGCGTGTGCGTGTTCAGCAGCTCAATAAGAACGGGAGAAACAGCGATGCGTAAATCCATTCTGGCTTTGGCGCTAGGGAGCACGGCAATGCTCGGCGCGTGCGCTACGAATCCAGCGGTGACCCAAGATGCGGCGATCGGCGCCGCTGGCGGCGCGGCGGTTGGTGCGGTGGTGCCGGGCGTGAGCGTGATCCAGGGCGCGGCGGTCGGCGCAGCGATCGGCGGTCTTGCCGGCGCGGTCTGGGCCGACAACAACAATGACGGCTATGTCGACGGCTATGTCTACAACGGGCAATATTATGCCGGAACTCCCGCCGGCTACGATCCGGCTACGCACAGTGTTCTCGCCAGTGCCGCGACCGGCGCGCTCGGCGGCGCCGCGATCGGCGCGGCGGCCGGCGCGGTTCTTCCGGGCGTCAGCATCCTTCAGGGAGCGGTTATAGGCGCCGCGGTCGGTGGTCTCGCCGGCGCGGTCTGGGCCGACCGTAACAATGATGGCGTGGTAGACGGATACGTCTACAACGGGCAATATTATGCCGGTGCGCCTGCTGGATACACTGCCGCTCCGCCGCCGCCTCCGGCGCCAGCCCCGATGCAGCGGGGCGAACGCGGCTGACCGAGTTCAAGCTATCGGAGAACAAGTGGAAAGTTTGCGTAATCTGTGCACCGGCCGGCGGCCGGTGCACTTTTTTCACAAAAGCGGAGTTGCGCTTGCGGCGCTGATCGCCGTAGCCATACCGGCTTCGCCAGCCCTCGCCGACAGCAATGCGGCCACTGTGGCGGCTGCAACACAGCCGATTCCGGCGGGGCAAAGCATCGCCGATTTTTATAAGCAGCGGAACGGCTATCCCTTGTGGCTCGCGCCAAGATCAGGTGACTCGGCGCAGCAGCTTTTGACCTTGCTGTCGAGCGCGAACATCGATGGCCTCGATCCTGCTCGCTACCATGTCGATGAGCTCAAGCAGCTCGTCGCGGCAGCCCAGCCGGGCAAGAGGAAGCGCATCGAGCAGGCTGACCAGCAACTGTCGGCGGCGTTCGTTACCTATGTCGACGACCTCCGCCACGACCCGGGCGTCGGCGTGACCTACGTCGATTCGGATCTGAAGCCGAAACCGCCGACGCCGCTAGCGACGCTGCTGATGGCCGCGGCGGCTCCGTCGCTTTCAGACTACGTCCGCGACATGGATTGGATGCACCCGCTTTACGTGCAGCTGCGCAATGCTCTGGCGACGCACAATTATTCGACCGACGACCAGCGTGAGATCCTTTCGCTGAACCTCGAGCGCGTCCGTGTGCTGCCGGGAGGGACCCAGCGCTATGTGCTGGTCAACGCAGCGCAGCAGCGCCTGTACATGTACGAGGATCGCAAGCCGGTCGATTCGATGGTCGTGGTGGTCGGCAAACCCAAATGGCCGACGCCGATGCTGGCGGCATACATCCGCTATGCCGCGCTCAATCCCTACTGGTACGTGCCGTCCGATCTGGCCGGTGAGGACGTCGGTCAATATGTCCTCAAATATGGCCTCAAATATCTCGACGAATATGGGTACCAGATCGTCGACGATTGGACTGCCAATCCGACGATCATCGACCCGAAAACGATCGACTGGAAGGGCGTTGTGGACGGCAAGGTCCAGGTGCTGATCCGGCAGAAGCCGGGGCCGAAGAACTTCATGGGGCGTATCAAGTTCATGTTCCCCAATCAGTTCGGGGTTTATCTGCACGATAATCCGCGGCGCGAGCTGTTCGAGAAATCGGTCCGCTATTTCAGCGGCGGCTGCGTTCGGCTTGAAGATGCGTGGCGGCTCAGCAAATGGCTGTTCCATCGCGATCTGACATGGGAAGGCGCGGGTCCCGAACAGCCCGTCCCGCTGGAGCAGCCGGTTCCCGTGTACATTACCTACCTGACGGCGATGCCGGATGGGCAGACCATTGCTTATTATGATGACGCCTATGGCCGCGACAAAGCGCAGCTCGCAAAGAACGAGACCATGGCATCAGACCAAAGCTCGGTCGCGAGCCGCTAGGGGCGCCACCAGTTTGGAGCGAAGGTGACGTCCTGGGCGACTGGGCGGCCTTGTGGATCGCGAGCGGGGCTGAACCGGACATATTCCAGCGTCAGCTGACACATGAGTGAATCCGCAGCGGAACTGCCACTGCTGCGGACCACCCGGCAATTGGAGACGGTCCCGTCCGGATTCACCCGGATGGTGATTACTACACTTCCGGCGGCCAGGCCGCTGTCGGCAAGCCGACGGTACTCGCGGTTGGGAATCTTGGTCAGTTTGCGCGCCGGCGTGAAGCCGGTGGTTCCGCCGCCGCCAACGCCGGTTCCTGACCCGCCTGCGCCCGTGCCGGCGCCCGATGCGACCGCGCCCGGGTTGGTGGCGCTGCCTGTGCCTGCGACCTTGGCCGCTGGAAGAGGCGATGGAGTTGGGAGCTTCGGCTGCGGCGCCAAGATGGGCAGGGGTTCGGCCTTACTTGCCGCCACGCCCTGCGGTTTCTCCATCGCCTTAGCCTTCGGAGCAGGCTTGGGCAGTTGCACGGGCGGAGGTGGCGGCGGTTGGAGGATATCAACGGTCGTCAGGTGCTCGGCAACCTGCTTCATCTCCTGAACGTTGAGACCCGAAAGGATGATGAAGGCGAGCGCGATGTGGACCCCGACGACACCAGCGATCGCCTTCGCCTGGTCTGTCCGGTCTGCTGTTCCTAGATAGCTGGACATCGGCCCTCTTACGAAAGAACGCCCGCTCGTTTCGAAGGTTTAGGGTGTTCCCTCAATCGCCTCGGCAGAAAAGTCAGCATTCTTCCGCTCCGGACCGATCGCAGTCCAGACGATGATGAGCACCGCCATTGAGCCGCCGAAGATCGCGAGCGCGAGCCCATAATCATTGCCGTGGCTTTCGGCGATCTGCGCCTGGAAGACGCCGTTCCATGACATCGCGAGATTGCCGAGCTGATAGGCGAATCCCGGGAAGAGCGCCCTGGCCGCGGGTGGCGACAGCTCGTTCAGATGGACCGGTACGATGCCCCATGCGCCCTGGACAGCGACCTGCATCAGGAATGCGCCCACTGCGAGCAGCAGCGGCGTCACAGCGAAAGCCCATAGAGGCAAGACAGGTAGAGCCAAGATGCACGCAATGATGATCGCTCGCTTGCGTCCGATCCTCTCCGACCAGATTCCGAAACCGATTCCTCCGACGATAGCGCCAAGGTTCATGATCGCCGTCAGCGTTCCGGTCAGGTGGGTGTCGAAGTGGTGCTGGACCTGAAGGAAGGTGGGGTAGAGGTCCTGCGTGCCGTGGCTGAATGCGTTGAACGCTGCCATTAGCACAATCATGTACAGCGCGGTTTTCCAGCCGCTGAAGAGATCGGCGATGGGCCGAGCGCGCCTCTTCTTATGCTGCTCCTCGAAAACCGGACTCTCTTTCACGTGAATCCGAATGAGCAGCACGAGCAGGGCCGGGGCGACACCGACCATGAACATGCCTCGCCAGCCGATTTTGTCGAACAGCGCGAAATAGACGAGGCTGGCAACAAAGAAGCCTGATGGATAACCACTCTGGAGAAGGCCGGAAACCGGACCGCGCAGCTTCGCCGGAATGCTTTCCATCACGAGGCTCGCGCCGAGCCCCCATTCGCCGCCCATTGCGATTCCGAACAGGAATCGAAGGACGAGGAGACTCGTCAGCGAGGGCGCAAAGCCGGAGGCAAATTCAAAGATCGAGAACAGAATGATGTCGGCCATCAGGACGGGACGGCGGCCGAAATGCTCGGCCAGCCAGCCAAAACAGAAGGCGCCGATCGGCCGCGCGGCAAGCGTCAGGAACACAGCATATTGGACGTCGGACACCCGAGTGCCGAATTCTTTCGCAATTGCCGCCAGCATGAACGTCAGCAGGAAATAGTCGAACGCATCGAGCGTCCAGCCGAGATAGCTCGCCCAGATTGCGCTTCGCTGCGACGGCTCGAGCGATTGCAGGTCGGCGATTAGGCTCATCCGCGGCATCTCCCCTGTGGCTAGCTAGTGCCTGCCGGTTGGCCCGTCTGCAAGCCGCTTCGGCGGACCCTCACTCTTTCGAGTTAATGGAACGGCCAATCCGCTGATGGCGTTGCGCCGCCGGCAAGGCCGCGGTCCCGGCCTCCATCGCGCGCCCAATGGAATGTGCCCGTCCCAACCCGCGACCGCTACAACCGGTACAACCACATGCGCTGGGCCGAAGGCCTTATACTTGTGGGGGGTCACGGCTATTGGTCGCACAACGGCTGGGCCCAGCATCGCCACCGGCGCAACGGCGTCTGGATCTATCTCTCAGGCTTGGAGGCGCACGGCGCCGGCTCGATACCGGTCAGGACCGACGGCCGGTTCTCGCGAAGGTCGCGGCCATCGCGCGCCGAGGGTTCGACGCCACTGCCGAGGCCGCGCCACAGCGCGCTGTTGAACGCTGTCGTGTCGAGCCGGTCTTCCTTGCTAAAGTCCTGGCCTTTCATCGCTGCCGCCCAATAAACCGCGCTGTGGCCCGCGCACCGCGTGGACGCGCGCTCTTTTATGGGCGCAAATCGGTCGTTCGGAATTGGCAGTTGCGTCGTCCGGAGGACGCCCGCGGCTTCTGCGCGATAGCTCCAGTGCGCCTGTTTGGGGTCGAACAGGTCGGCCATCGGCATTGCGAGACCGTCGTTAAGACCGAGTGGTTTGAGACCAAGCAGTGTCTCAATCGTCCTCAGCACGTTCAAGGTCGAGTAGCGGGTCGACACGAGCGCGCCATGACGAACATATGGCCCGGCGACCAGCGCGAGGCTGCGGCGGGCGTCGACATGGTCGGTGCCGTTCTGCGCATCGTCCTCGATGATGAAGATCATCGTGGAACCGGCAGCCTTTCCGCGCGCGATGCGCTCCACGACCTTGCCGATGGCATAATCATTGTCCGCCATCTGGGTCTCGACAGTGTTCGCTCCGTCGATTGCCTCGTCGAAATCGCCGAAATGATCGCGCCCGAGACGGAGCAGCGTCAGGTTCGGAAGCCTGCCGGCCGCTTCCTGTTCGTCATATTCGCGCTGCCACTCGAGCTCGCGCCAATAATCGGGAAGTTTCAGGTCGAAGCCGCGGAAATAGGGATCGCTCCTGGTCGCGAGCAGCCGGTCGCCTGGCGTGTAGACCCGCCGATGCTCCTTGAATGGTTGCCGGATGATCGGCACCCCTCCAGGGGCGGCGGGATCGTAGTTAGATGCGTCGGAAAAGCCGTAGTTCCGGACCGAGAGTCCCGCACGAATTGCGGCGTCCCACAAATAGCCCTGGTTTGGGAGATCGTCCGAGTCAGGATCGGGAGCCGTCATCAACGCCGGGCCAGGCAGAAGATCCGGATCTCTCGAAAGCGCTGGATCGGTCGCATAGCGCTCCGCCATCGTCTGTTGTGGATGGATGTTCCTGAGGATTTCTTCGGATTCGTACGACAGTCCCCGATCCGCGTATGTCACCGGCACGGTCTTCTCGAGCATGTCCGTCGCCCGGCCCGCGGTCGACCAGGACCAACCCGCCGCCGATACCTCACCGGAATCGTAGAAATTATCGAGCGTGACGAAGTCATCCGCGAGCCGGTGGTGGTTGGGCGAGAGCGCTCTTCCCAGGATTGCCAGGTGCGGGTCGCCATTGCCTTTGTCGAGATCGCCCAAGACCTGGTCGTAGGTGCGGTTCTCCTTGATGATGAAGACGACGTGCTTGATGCGGCTGGCGATCGGCGCCATCCGCGCCGCCGCGGCCCTGCGTTCAGCGGCATCAGGCAGGCCGAGATTGCGCGCAACCTGAAGCGTGGCTGCCGCGAGCGCTCGCACGCTTGGCAGCGGGAATTCGACCAGACCCGCCTTCTCGAGCTGCCAGATGTACTGGTTCGTCGCTCCGCAGGCATTGGGCTGGCCACGATATTTGGCGAGCGCCGGCTTGCATCCGAGGGGATTTGGACCGGGCGGGCTTTTCCGGTTGGCGACGTAAACGCGCGTTCCGCTCGCGTTGGTGGCGACCGCGTCCGGGTACCATCCTGCGGGGATCAGCGCCTGCACCGTCCCGCCATCGAAGATCGCCAGCGCGTTAATTCCGCCGAGGGTCACAAGCAGGCGGCCATCCGGAAGCAGCGCCAATCCGTTCGGATTGAACCCCTTGCCGAGCGGGGGAGCCGCCAAGGCGGACGGCAACGTCACTCGGGGCTCGGCGACCAGGCGCCCGCCGAGCAGATCGACGAAGGCGAGACGGTCGTCATTGTCCTCGGTCGCGACCAGCCGATGAGATTTCCCGTCGACGAGCATCGCCGTGGGCTCGCCGATCGTCTTCACGCGAGAATCGACGCGGATCGCTTCTGGCGAAACTGAAAGCTGCAGGAGCTGCCGGTCGCGCGGCGAGGAGACCCACGCGTGCGTTTTATCGGTCCAGGCCACGGCGAAGGGAAATTCGCCGCCCGGAACACCCGACTGGGCCGGATCGATCTTGCCAGGTCGGAGGTCCTGCTCGGCGACGACCGCTTGACGACCAAGATCGACCAGGCTGACGGAGTCATTGTAGTAATTGGCGACGAGCGCGCTGCGGCCATCGGGGCTGACAGCGACCCCTGCGGCCTGCGGAAGGACGTCTGCACCCAGGCCCGCCTTGTGGCCAAGCGGTATCTTGCCCGCGGGCTCGAAATTCGAACCCCGCCGCGCAAAGACGAACAGCGCATCTTCGACCCCGCCGCCGACGATGAAGCCGCAACCGTCCGGCAGCCACGCGATCCCGCCGAAACTGTTGGGAACCTGCAACGTCTGCACCCGGTGGGCGCTTTGGCCGGAGATGTCGTAGCGAAAAACGTACTGCGTCGATTGGGCGGCGGCCGGCTTGCCGTTCGTGCCGTTGTAGCGGTTGTAGCCGCTGGTCAGCACGAGCATTTCCCGCTTGTCCGGGCTGACCGCGATCGCGGATGCGCCGTCGGCAATATAGGAGGGATTTGGTCCGACCTCGGTAACGAGCGGCATGTAGGTCGCTGCCGGTGCTGCGGTGGGTGTCAGCGCCTGGCCTGTCGGCAGCATTTGCTTGGTTCGAGGCGCAGCGAAACACGCATTCGCGGCCGCAGCCATCAACGCTCCAGCAACAATCAGCGCACGCATATTCACCCTCGCAACGACGCGACCGCCAAAGGCATAGGACGGCGAAGGCTCAGGCGGAAGCTTCTGCTATTCCCGCAGTGCGCCCGAGCCACTGCTCGAGCCATTTGATCGTGTAATTGCCGGCGAGGAAATCGGGGTCGCGGACCAGCTTCTGGTGCAGGGGGATCGTCGTCTTCATCCCCTCGACGACATATTCCTCGAGCGCGCGCTTCAGGCGCATGATGCATTCGTCGCGGTCGCGTCCATAAACGATCAGCTTGCCGATCAGGCTGTCGTAATAGGGCGGGACGCGATAGCCGGTGTAGAGCCCGCTATCGACGCGCACGTGCATGCCGCCGGGCGCCACGTAATTCGTCACCAGCCCAGGCGACGGAGCGAATGTCTCCGGGTCCTCGGCGTTGATTCTGCACTCGATCGCATGGCCGTGAAGCTGGACGTCTTCCTGGCGGCAGGTAAGCCCTTCGCCGGCGGCAACGCGGATCTGCTCGCGGACCAGATCCATGTCGCTGATCATCTCGGTGACGGGATGCTCGACCTGAAGACGGGTGTTCATTTCGATGAAGTAGAAGTCGCCGTTCTCGTACAGGAACTCGATCGTGCCCGCGCCCCGATAGCCCATCTCGGCCATCGCCTTGCGTACGCGCTCGCCCATGACCTCCCGCTCGACGCGGGTGATGACCGGTGATGGCGCCTCCTCGAGCACCTTCTGATGACGCCGCTGGAGCGAGCAGTCGCGCTCGCCGAGGTGGATCGCCGCGCCTTCGCCGTCGCCGAACACCTGGAACTCGATATGGCGCGGATTGGCTAGATATTTCTCTATGTAGACGGTGTCGTCGCCGAACGCGGAGCGGGCTTCGGCGGCTGCCTGGCTCATCAAACTTTCGAGCTGGTCCTCCGACGGCACCACCTTCATGCCGCGTCCGCCGCCGCCGGAAGCGGCCTTGATCAAGACGGGATAGCCAATTTCGGCCGCGACCTTCTTCGCCTGGGCGACGCTGACGATCGGCCCATCGGAGCCGGGGACGAGCGGCAGCCCGAGCTTGGCGGCGGTGCGCTTGGCCTCGATCTTGTCTCCCATCATCCGGATGTGCTCGGGTTTCGGCCCTATCCAGATGATGTCGTGGCTCTCGACGATCTCGGCGAACTGCGCGTTCTCGGAGAGAAAGCCGTAGCCGGGGTGGATCGCGTCGGCGTGCACCACCTCGGCCGCCGAGATGATGTTGGGAATGTTGAGGTAGGATTCGGTCGCGGGAGGGGGACCGATGCACACCGTCTCGTCCGCCAGTCGCACGTGCATTGCGTCTGCATCGGCAGTCGAATGGACCGCGACCGTGGTGATCCCCATTTCGTGGCAGGCGCGATGGATTCGAAGCGCGATCTCGCCACGGTTGGCGATCAGGACTTTCTGGATCTTCATCAACCGATGATCACGAGCGGCTGATCGAATTCGACCGGCTGGCCGTCGGCGATAAGAACCCTCTTCACCACGCCGCCTTCGGGCGCAGTAATCGGGTTCATCACTTTCATTGCCTCAACGATCAGTAGCGTGTCGCCGGTCTTCACGGCATTGCCGATCTCGATGAAGGGCGCGCCGTCGGGCTCGGGAGAGAGATAGGCAGTTCCGACCATCGGTGATTTCACCGTCTGGCCATTGATCTCTTCCGAAGCCTGCTCGCCTAAGTCCCCCTTCGCGTGAGCTGGAGGGCCGGTCAGCGCCGGAGCAACGGCTAGCGGCGGAGCGGTCGGCGGAACTCCGATAATCGCAGCGGGCTCGCGCTTGACCTTGATTCGGCGGTCCCCGTCGGCGACCTCGATTTCGGTCAGCTCGTTTTCCGTCAGGAGATTGGCAAGCTCTCGTACCAGCATTGGATCGATGCGCATCGCGCTCTTGTCGCCGGAGCCGGCAGGGTCTTTGGGTTGGGGCATCTGAATTCCTGCAACGCTTCGGCGCAGCGCTCTGTCAGACCATCGCGCCGCAGTCCACCCTTGAACCGCACTTGGCGGAGCACAGCGGCGCTCCTATTGGCTGCCAGACGATGGATATCGACGAGAGCATAGGAATCCGGGTCAATGGCGAGGAGCGGCGCGTCGCCCCCGGCATGACCGTGGAAGAAATGGTTGAGAGACTCGGGCTCGATCCGGCCAAGGTCGCCGTCGAGCGCAACCTCGAGATCGTACCGCGGTCGCTGCGAGGGGAGGTCCGGGTCGAGGTAGGCGACTCGTTCGAGATCGTCCATTTCGTCGGAGGGGGTTAAAGTGAACGCTCCCCAATCATTCAGTTCGGACAGCTGGGCCGTCGCCGGGCGGACGTTCACCTCGCGGCTGATCGTCGGCACCGGCAAGTACAAGAATTTCGAGGAAAATGCGGCAGCGGTCGAAGCCTCGGGCGCAGAGATTGTCACCGTGGCCGTCCGACGGGTGAACATCTCCGATCCAAACCAGCCGAAGCTGACCGATTTCATCGACCCCGATAAGGTCACCTATCTCCCCAACACGGCCGGCTGCTTCACCGCGGAAGACGCGATCCGCACGCTTCGGCTCGCGCGCGAGGCGGGGGGATGGAATCTCGTCAAGCTCGAGGTGCTGGGCGAGGCAAAAACCCTTTACCCCGACATGCGCGAGACGCTGCGCGCGACCGAGGTCCTCGTGAAAGAGGGCTTCGAACCGATGGTCTATTGCGTCGACGACCCGATTGCCGCGAAGCAACTCGAAGAGGCGGGCGCGGTCGCCATCATGCCGCTTGGAGCGCCGATCGGTTCGGGCCTTGGAGTCCAAAACCGAGTGACGATCCGCCTGATCGTCGAGGGCGCGAACGTGCCGGTGCTGGTCGACGCCGGAGTTGGGACTGCGAGCGATGCCGCGGTCGCAATGGAGCTCGGCTGCGACGGTGTGCTGATGAACACCGCGATTGCGGAGTCCAAACACCCCGTGCTGATGGCTCGCGCGATGAAGGCTGCGGTCGAGGGGGGGCGCCTCGCTTATCTCGCCGGGCGCATGGCCAAGCGCCGCTACGCTGATCCGTCGAGCCCGCTGGCAGGACTCATCTGAACTAGGGAAATCCACGAATGGCCGAACGGCTGCGTTTAGGCGTAGCCGGAGATGGAACGCACGCCCGAAGCGGCGGGTTCTGTGAACGCCTGGAGGCGGACGATGGCGACCACTATGACCAATTATGCCGCCGAGCGCGACGTGATGGTCGAGCGGCAGCTAAAGCGGCGTGGAATCACCGAGCGCGCGATCCTCGACGCATTTCGCGCCGTTTCGCGCGAGGCGTTCATCGCCGATGAGTACGCGCATCTCGCGTACGGCGATCATCCGCTGCCGATCGAGGCCGGACAAACTATCTCGCAACCCTATATCGTCGCGCTGATGATCCAGGCCGCTGCAATCAAACACGGCGACAAGGTGCTCGAGATCGGCTCCGGGTCCGGCTACGCCGCGGCCGTGATCAGCCGGATCGGTGCCAAGGTCATCGGGATCGAGCGGCAGCACGACCTGGTCGATCTTGCCCGCGAGCGCCTGCACCGTCTGGGCTATGGCAATGTCGAGATCGTCGAAGGCGACGGGACGAAGGGATGTACCGACCAAGCGCCGTTCGACGCAATTCTGGTCGCGGCGAGCGGCAGCCACATCCCCGAGTGCCTGTTAGGCCAGCTCGCGCCCGATGGGCGAATCGTCATGCCGATCGGAAGCCCTGGATGGGTGCAGGAACTGATCAAGGTGACGAAGCAGGAGGATGGCATCCTCAAGCGGGAGAATCTCGGGGCTGTGCGGTTCGTTCCGCTGATCGGCGAGGAAGGTTGGAAAGATGCTCGATACTGAACTCGAAAGATTGCCGCGGCTTATTGGCGAGACCGCCGAGCTGCTGCCGCATATCGATGACAATCGGTTCGGGGCGTTCTTCGACCGCTTCGGCGATGCGCGCGTGGTGCTCCTCGGCGAGGCGACTCACGGAACGTCGGAATTCTACCGGGCGCGTGCCGAAATCTCGCGTCGACTGATCGAGCATCACGGTTTCACGATTGTCGCTGCCGAGGCGGACTGGCCTGACGCCGCGACGATCGACCGCTATGTCCGCCACCGCTCATGGCGGACGGGCGAATTAAAGGCGTTCGAGCGCTTCCCCAAGTGGATGTGGCGCAACCGCGAGTTCGACAAGTTCATCCGCTGGATGTGCGAGCATAATTCCAATCGGCCCTACGAGCGGATGTGCGGCTTCTACGGGCTCGACCTCTACAATTTATCGGCTTCGATGCAGGCGGTGATCAATTTTCTCGACGAGAAGGATCCCGAGCTCGGCCGTCTCGCGCACAGAAGATACGCTTGCCTCGAACCCTGGGCGGAGGAGCCGCAGCTCTACGGACGCAACGCGCTTCTCGAAGGTTATGCAAGATGCGAGGTCGGCGCAGTGCTGATGCTCAAGGACCTTCTGCAAAAGCAGATTGATTGCTTCGGGGAGGAATGCGACGAGTGGCTCGACGCGCAGGCCAATGCGCGGCTCGTCAAGGATGCCGAGGCTTATTACCGAGTCATGTATTATGGCTCGGCCGAGAGCTGGAATCTGCGTGACACGCACATGTTCGACACGCTGAACATGATCCTCAACGCGAAGGGGCGTCAGTCGAAAGCCATCGTCTGGGCGCACAACAGCCATATCGGTAATGCCGCGTTCACCGACATGGGTCAGCGGCGGCAAGAGCTGAACATCGGTCAGCTTGCCAAGGAGAAATGGGACGCGAAGGCTCGGCTGATCGGCTTCGGGACTCACGCCGGAACAGTTGCGGCAGCAGACGACTGGGACGCACCCATGAAGATCAAGCAGGTGCGGCCATCCTTACCCCATAGTTATGAGCGGGAGTCGCACGACAGCGGCGTACCTCGTTTCCTCCTCGATCTTCGCGAGGGCGAGGTTGGACGCGACATCCGCGAATCCTTGATGGAGCCGCGCCTCGAGCGGTTCATCGGCGTTATTTACCGGCCCGACACCGAGCGATGGAGCCATTATAGCGAGGCGATCCTGCCGCGGCAGTTCGACGCCTGGGTCTGGTTCGACGAGACCCACGCCCTCAGTCCGCTGCCGGGCGAGCAGCGGCCTGGCGAAGCGGCGCCGCGCGAAGAGGAGACTTATCCATTCGGCCTGTGAGCCGCAGGATTTCTGCTTCTCCGGCTGGCAGTCGTTGGCCGATGAGCAATATCGATGGTCAGGCGCGCTCGAGGCGTTCGACGAGAAATGAGGCGCTAGCTGGCGAGGCGAGCGGCGCTCAGTGAGGGGCGCAACGCCGAGTTCCACCTCGCCGGCGTCGACGGCGTCCCGCTTGCCGACGCCAGCCAAGCTGTTCGTCTAGACTAGGCTTTGGTTTTCGCGCTCTCGCGGAGCTTCGAAATTGTCGTCGCATTGCCGATCTGCTCGACGTCCGTCTTGCAGTGGATCAGCCGGATGCCCTTGCGCTTCAGTGCCCTTTCGAGCGTCGGCGCGAACTCCTCTGTCTTCTCGACGGTTTCGGCCCAGCCGCCATATGCACGGGCGAGCGCGGCGAAATCCGGATTGATGAGTCGCGTCGCGCTGACGCGGTTCGGATATACGCGCTCCTGGTGCATCCGGATGGTGCCATAGGCGCCGTTGTCGACGAGGATGACGAGAAGGTCGGCGGCGTATTGGCCGGCGGTAGCCAGCTCCTGCCCGTTCATGAGGAAGTCGCCGTCCCCCGCAACACAGATCACCGGGCGATCCTTGAAGCGTAGAGAGGCGGCGACGGCAGCAGGGAGGCCATAGCCCATCGTTCCGCTGGTCGGGGCAAGCTGCGTCGGCATCGTTCCGTAACGCCAGTAACGATGCCACCATCCCGAGAAATTACCCGCGCCGTTGCAGATGATCGTGTCGTGCGGAAGCCTTTCGCGCATCGCCGCAACGCAGGGGCCAAGGTCGAGCTTCACGCCATTTCGCGGCTTGGGCTCGGACCATTTGAGCCATTCCTTGTGAGCGTCATCGCCGCAGGAGAAGCGGACGAGCTCCGGATCGATCCATTCGTCGATCATCTCGGCGAACTCGCCCATGTCGGCGCAGATCGGCAGATCGGCATGATAGACGCGGCCGAGCTCGTTAGGGTCAGGGTGGACGTGAACCAAAGTCTGAGCCGGATGGTCGGGGGTGATCAGCGTGTACCCGTCCATGGTCGCCTCACCGAGCCGCGGTCCGACGGCGAGGATCAGGTCAGCGTCGCGGACGCGCTGCTGCAGCTTGGGGTTGGGGCCATAACCGAGCTGGCCTGCATAGACCGAACACTTGTTGTCGATGGCGTCCTGACGGCGGAACGCCGCTGCGACCGGGATTCCATAGCGGTACGCGAAATTGGCGAAGTGATGCGCCGCGCGCGGGCTCCAGTCTGCACCGCCGACGATCGCGACCGGCGAGCTGGCTTCCTTCAGAAGCTCGAACAAGGCCTGGACTGCACCCGGATCGGGCTCCTCTGCAACTGGCGGGACGCACGGCCGGTCAATGGCTTCAACCTCGTCCGTGAGCATGTCTTCCGGAAGCGCGAGCACCACCGGTCCGGGCCGGCCGGCGGTCGCGACGCGGTACGCACGGTAGACATATTCGGGGATTCGCCGCGCGTCGTCGATCCGGGCGGCCCATTTGGCGATCGGCGCAAAAAAAGCGGGGAAATCTACCTCCTGGAAGCCTTCGCGATCGCGGTCACCACGCGCGACGTCGCCGATGAACAGGAGCATCGGGGTCGAATCCTGGTATGCGACATGGACGCCCGCGCTGGCGTTGGTCGCTCCGGGTCCGCGTGTGACGAAGGCCACCCCGGGTCTTCCGGTCATTTTGCCGTCGGCGTCCGCCATATAGGCTGCTCCGCCCTCCTGCCGGCAGACCACGGTCTCGATCTCGGGCGTGTCGTGCAGCGCATCGAGAGCGGCGAGGAAGCTCTCGCCCGGCACGGTGAAGATCCGGTCGCAACCTTGGATTTTCAGCTGATCGACGAGGATTCGTCCGCCCCTTCTGGCGCCGATGGGCTTGGTCATGGAGTGGCTCTCTAGCGGCCCGAGCGCCAGCCGTCATGTATCCCGCTACTCATCGGAACCAAATGGCACGCCGCCGTAAACGGGAGCGGAGCAGCGGTACCTGAACAAACCGGTCGCATCGGCATGCGTTGAATTGACCTGGGGCAACCTTCCAAGCGGAGAAAATCATGTTTTGCAGAGCAATAATTATGGTTGGCGCAAGCGCCGCAATCGCCATTGCCGGACCCGCCGTTGCACAGCGGCGCGGAAACTCGGGGAGTCCGCCGACCGGCGTGGGCGCGGGCGGCGGAGCGCGCGGTCCGAGCATGACGATCCAGTCGCCGACCCTCGGAACTTCGGCCAACGTCAACGCGCAGGCGACGCTTCACAGCGAGGGACCTGAAAATGCATCAGCGACGGGAATCAGCCATTCGAGCAGCAACAGCGTGCTCGCCCGCGGTTCGGTGTCGAGCAACAGCCTGCCGGGTCTGACGACCGGGCTCACCGTGAACAACAGCAGCGGGACCTCGATCGGCACGGTGAGCCAGGTGATCACCGGAACCGACGGCTCGATCCGGGCGGTCGTGGTGACCTCGCCGACGGGTCAGACTTCCCGCCTGCCGCCGTCCAGCCTGAGCATCTCGGGCAACGTGGTGACGACGACCAGTACGACGACCGGCGGCTAACCATCGGGCTGTTTACTCTAAAAGGCTCGGGACTTCGGTCCCGGGCCTTTTTTCGTGCGCGCGCAGCGCCTAGGCTGCAGCCACTCAATGAGGGGGTACAAGATGAGGCACATGTGGCTGTTTGGCGGGGTTGCTTTCGTTATCGCCTGCCAGGCGAGCGCCACGCAGGCGCAGGCTTATGACGACCGTCCGGCGAAGGTCGTGCCGGCGACCATTGGCTGGAACTACGATCGACGCACCGCGGAAATTCCGATGCGCGACGGGGTCAAGCTGCACACGGTAATCCTGGTGCCGAAGGGCGCTCATGACGCCCCCATCATCTTAACTCGAACGCCCTACAATGCGGACGCGCTGACCTCGAACGTGCACAGCGGCAACCTCGTCGCAGCGCTCGACGGCTACGACAATGCCGCGGACATCATTGCCGATGGCGGGTATATCCGCGTGATTCAGGACATCCGCGGCAAGTACGGCTCACAAGGCACCTACGTGATGAACCGGCCGCTGGTCGGCAATCCCTTGAACCCGACCACGGTCGATGACTCGACCGACTGCTACGACACGATCGATTGGCTGGTGAAGAACATCCCGGAGAGCAACGGGCGGGTCGGGATCATCGGCATCAGCTACGATGGCTACGAGCCGTTGGTCGCGCTGGTGAACCCGCATCCAGCGCTCAAGGTCTCGGTGCCGATGAACCCGATGGTCGACGGCTGGCGCGGCGACGACTGGTTTCACAACGGTGCGTTCCGCCAGACCGGCACCGATTACGTCTTCGAGCAGGAAGCGACCCGCGACAATTCAGCGCCATTCTCGTGGAATACCTACGATGTTTACGACGCCTTCATGCGCGCCGGCTCGGCGGGCGAGTTCGGCCATGAACATGGGCTCGAGCAGGTCGGTTTCTGGCGCGAGCTGACCAGCCATCCTGCATACGACAGCTTCTGGCAGAGCCAGGCAATGGACAAGATCCTGGCCGGACAGCCGCTCAAGGTTCCGGTGATGCTGGTCGATAGCCTGTGGGACGCCGAGGACATTTACGGCGCGCTTGCGGTCTATCGAGCGATCGAGCCAAAGGACGTCAACAACGATATGGTCTATTTGTCGATGGGGCCCTGGTACCATGGCCAGGCGATCGCCGAGGGCCGCAACACCGGTCAGATCCAGTGGGACCAGGACGCGTCCAAGTGGTGGCGCTACAATGTGCTCGCGCCGTTCCTTGCGCATTACCTCAAGGGTACGCCGATGGACGTCGCGCCTGTGACCGCGTTCCAGTCGGGCACCAATCGGTGGGAACGGCTGAACGCATGGCCGGCGGCGAACGCCAGCGCGCGCCTCTATCTTCAGCCCGGAATGATGGTCGGCTTCAATGCGGCGCAAGGGCCGGTCAGGACGGCAGATTATGTGTCCGATCCCGCCCATCCGGTCACCAACACGCCGCGGCCGGACCGTCCCGTCACTTATGAGGACGATCACTGGAAGGCCTGGCTCACGACCAACCAGGCGGAATATTCGACTCGGCCCGACGTGCTGACCTTCACCGGGCCAGTGCTGACGGCGCCGGTGACCGTCGCAGGAGCGCCGGTGGTTCATCTAACCGCCTCGACCAGCGGGACCGACAGCGATTGGGTTGTGAAACTAATCGATGTCTACCCGGACGAGGTGCCGATCGACCGATACATGAGCGGCTATCAGTTCCCGATCGCGATGGACATCTTCCGCGGCCGATATCGGGAGTTGCTCGCCGAAGCGAAGCCGATCAAGGCCAATGTGCCGCTCAGCTACACGTTCGCGCTGCCGACCACCAACCACGTGTTCCTGCCGGGGCATCGGATCATGGTCCAGGTGCAGTCGAGCTGGTTCCCGCTCTACGACCGCAACCCGCAGACGTTCGTGCCGAACATCTTTTTCGCCAAGCCGGCTGATTACGTGAAAGCCGAGCAGAAGGTGGTGGTGAGCGGCCCGCAGGAGAGCTTCATTGAGCTTCCCGTGGTGCGGTAGCGCGTGACAGCCGTTCGTCGCCTGCGGGGCTGCAAGAATAAGAGTTACGGCCAAATCGCCGTTCCAGCAGCAATCGTCGCATTTGCTCAAGGGGATGCCTTTTCCGGCCGAGGCCTCGCTTGCTTAGCGTTCGGGGCGGTCCTCCTCGTTGCTTTCGCCCCGCAGGCATTCATGAAATGCCGTTACGAACGACAAGATCGACGATCAGGCCTGATGCACGGCCTTCACGACCTGGTAGCTCTCGAGCCCTTCTTTTCCGCCCTCGCTGCCAAAACCTGAATCCTTCACACCGCCGAACGGCGTGTCGGCGCCGCTGATCGCGAAGGTGTTGATTCCAACCATCCCGCTTTCGACAAGGTCGCCGATCAGGGTCGCGCGACGCCCGTTCTCGGTGAAGGCGAAGGCGGCGAGGCCGTAGGGCAGTCGGTTGGCCTGCTCGATCACTTCCTCGAAGGTATCGAACGGGCGGCTGACGGCGACGGGACCGAACGGCTCCTCATTCATGATGTTCGCTTCGTTCGGCACGTCGGCGAGCAATGTCGGCTGGAAGAAGAAGCCGCTTTCGCCGCGCTCGCCGCCGGCGAGCACTCGCGCGCCCTTCGCCTTGGCATCGGTGACTAGGGTCTCGATCGCATCCGGCCGCCGCGCATTGGCGAGCGGGCCCATCTTCACGCCGTCCTCGAGGCCGTTGCCGACCTTCACCTTCTGCGTGCGCTCGGCGAAGCCCTTGACGAAGGCATCGTAGATGCCGCGCTGCACGTAGAAACGCGTCGGCGACACGCAGACCTGCCCGGCATTCCGGAACTTCTGCGGTACGACCATGTCGAGTGTCCTTTCGAGGTCGCAATCGTCGAAGATCAACACCGGCGCATGACCGCCGAGCTCCATCGTCACCCGGGTCATGCTGTCGGCGCAGAGGCGCATCAGATGCTTGCCGACCGCCGTCGAGCCGGTGAAGCTGACCTTGCGGATCACCTTGCTGGCGATCAGGGTCTTGCTGATGAGGTCCGCATCGCCGTGGACGAGCTGCGCGACGCCGGAGGGGATGCCTGCGTCAGCGAGCGCGCGGAACAACTCGGTCGCAACTCCCGGCGTTTCATGCGGCGGCCGCGAAATCACCGTGCAGCCAGCGGCGAGCGCCGCGCTGACCTTCTTGGCGAGCAGGTAGATCGGGAAGTTCCAGGGCGTGAAGGTCGCAGTGGGGCCGACCGGCTGACGGATGACCCGGCTGAGCTGACCCGCCGGGCGGACGAGCGTACGGCCATAGTCGCGCTTCGCGTCCTCGGCATACCAGTCGAAGAGCTGGGCGGAGGCGAGAGTCTCGAGCCTGGCCTCGATGAGCGGCTTGCCCTGCTCCTGCGTCATAGTCCGGGCGATTGCATCGGCTCGCTCGCGCAGCAGCTGCGCGGTCTTGTGGAGGATTGCACCGCGCTTCTCGACATCAATCAAGCGCCACTCGGGCCATGCGCGCTCGCAAGCGGCCAGCGCCTCTTGGAGATCAGCTGCAGTGGCGTACGGGACGTCGGCGATCGGCTGGGCGTCGACGGGGTTGACGACGGTGTGACCCGAATCTGCGGATTTCCACACGCCGTCGATGAAGAGTTTAAGGTCGGTTTCGTATCCCATGCGGGGCAGATAGGCGCGGCTTGATGCACTCGCAACACGCCGCTACGCGCTACTGACAAAGGAGAAAGCAAGCGATGACCAAGCAGGAACTCGTCGACCGGATGCAGCAGGGCCAGGCGTGGATCCCGGGCAAGCGCGTGAAGATCGACTTCGGCGGGACCGAGGGCGCGATCCTGCTCGACGGTGCGGGCCAGCAGGTCACGCAAGAGGACGGGCCGGCCGACACGACGATCAAGGTCGGCTGGGACGACTGGCAGCAGCTCGCGGCCGGCCAGCTCGACGGAATGACGGCGTTCATGATGGGAAAGCTCCGAGTCGAAGGCGACATGTCAAACGCGATGCAGCTTCAGGGAGTGTTGTCGAAGCTCAAGAGCTGATGAAATCAGATCCTCTCCCTTGACGGGAGAGGGATACAGAGCCTTAGCGAGCGAATGTGAGCTTAGGCGAAGCCGGGTGAGGGTGACGACCTCGCCCCCTCATCCGCCTCGCTATGCTCGGCACCCTCTCGCGCAATGGGAGAGAGGGGGGCTTGAGGAGATACGATGCAGAAAATCTATCCTAATGCGGAAAGCGCGCTCGAAGGGTTGCTGTTCGACGGCATGACCATCGCAGCAGGCGGCTTCGGCCTGTGCGGAATCCCCGAGCGGCTGATCGACGCCATCGTCGCGAGCGGCGTCAAGGACATCACGATCGCGTCGAATAATTGCGGAATCGACAATGAGGGCCTCGGCAAGCTGCTGAGAACTCGCCAGATCAAGAAGATGATCAGTTCCTACGTTGGCGAGAACAAGGAGTTCGAGCGGCAATTCCTCGCCGGCGAGGTGGAGGTCGAGTTCACTCCGCAGGGAACGCTCGCCGAGCGGATGCGCGCGGGCGGGGCGGGAATTCCGGGCTTCTACACGAAAACAGGGGTCGGAACGCAGGTCGCCGAAGGCAAGGAATTGAAGGAATTTGCGGGCGAGCTTTACATCCTCGAGCGCGGGATCCGCGCCGACATCTCAATCATCAAGGGATGGAAGGCCGACGAGACCGGCAACCTCCTGTTCCGCAAGACCACCCGCAACTTCAACCTTCCGGCGGCAGCCTGCGGGAAGGTCTGCCTCGCGGAGGTCGAGGAGATCGTGCCCGTGGGCTCACTCGATCCGGACTGCATCCATCTGCCGTCGATCTTCGTAAACCGGCTGATCAATGGATCGCCTTACGACAAGAAGATCGAGTTCCGGACGGTGCGGGAGCGCGAACCGGCGTGATTGCGGGGTTCATGCTCGCGGGCGCGGTTGCGGCAGCGCAACCGAACAAGGCCGATCTCGCGCAAATTCATGCCGCGGTCCGCGGAGTCTACGAGGTGATCTCCGGCCCGCCGGGGCAGAAGCGAGACTTCGACCGCATGCGATCGCTGTTCGCGCCCGGCGCGACCCTGAAGGCGATCGGGCCCAAGGGACTGCGCGGCGCGTCACTCGAGGATTACATCAGCCGGAACGAAAGCGTGCTGGAGCGTGAGGGCTTCACCGAGCGCGAACTCGGTCGCCGCGTCGAAATATGGGGCGGCCTCGCGACGGCCTGGTCGGCCTATGATGGCCGCACCGCGAACGGCAGCTTCCACGAGCGCGGGATCAACAGCTTCCAGCTGGTCAAGATTGACGGGAAATGGCTGGTCGCCTCGATCCTTTGGCAGGAAGCGACTCCGGCCAACCCGCTGCCGGCTGACCTCGTGCGCAAGAAATGAAGCTCGGGCCGGTTTTGATGCTGGCGTTGCTGGCTGCCGCTTCGGGCGCAGCCGAGCCGCCGTCGAATGCGGGCCATCAGCCGCCGATTCAAACCGTCACTCCCCCGGCGCCCGCGGGCACGCCGCCGGCCAGCGTGCAATGGCTCTACGGGTCCGGCGAGGCGGTTGGGGCGAGCATGACGGCCTATCGCGCTTTCCAGAATTACGCGGTCGCCGCTGTGCGGCACCGGCCGCGTGACAGCGTCGTCCTTGCTTCGGACGCGACGCTTCGAACACCTCGCTTCGTGCCGTGCGGGCGAAAGCCGCTCGCGGTGGTGCTCGACGTGGACGAGACAGCGCTTCTCAATATTGGTTACGAATATGATCAGGCGGCGCAGAAACGCAGCTACAATCCGGAACGCTGGTCGGATTGGGAACGGACGGGACTTCCCGATACCGAGACGGTTCCCGGCGTTTTCCTCGCGCTCCGGGCCATTCGCGCCGCGGGAATCAAGGTGATCTTCATCTCGAACCGTTCGCTCGAGAATGTCGCCTATACCGAATTGGCGCTCGATCGGGCCTACCTTGGTCCCGCACGGCATCTGAAGGAGCTGTTTGTCGAGGGCGACGCGCCCGGCGGGTCGGCCAAGGATCCGCGTCGAGCGCTTATCGCTAGCCGATATTGCGTTGTCGCCATGGCCGGCGACCAGCTCGGCGACTTCACCGACCTCTTCAATAGCAACGGCGATTCACCCCCCGCCCGACGCTCAATGGCAAAGGGTTTGCATATCTCCCAACTGTGGGGGAATGGCTGGTTCGTTCTCCCGAACCCCGTCTATGGAACCGGCGTAAAGGGCAATTTCTACGATGTTTTCCCCAGTGATCGCTGGACCGATACGGTTGGAGGACAATGATGGCGAGTGCGGTTGAAACCAAGGGCTGGACCCGCGACCAAATGGCGGCGCGCGCCGCGAAGGAGCTCCGCGACGGCTATTATGTGAACCTCGGGATCGGAATCCCGACCCTGGTCGCCAATCACGTGCCGCCCGGAATGACTGTCACTCTGCAAAGCGAGAACGGGATGCTCGGGATTGGTCCGTTCCCCTATCCTGACCAGGTCGATCCCGATCTCATCAACGCCGGTAAGCAGACCGTAAGCCAGCTTCCGCAAACCAGCTTCTTCGACAGCGCAACCAGCTTCGCCATGATCCGCGGCGGGCACATCGACCTCGCCGTGCTCGGGGGGATGGAGGTCAGCGAAAAGGGCGACCTTGCCAATTGGATGGTGCCGGGCAAGATGATCAAGGGCATGGGCGGGGCGATGGACCTGGTCGCCGGGGTCAAGAAGATCATTGTCGTAATGGAGCACGTGTCGAAGAACGGCGGCCCCAAGTTCATTCCCGAATGCACGCTTCCGCTCACCGGCAAGAATGTTGTCGACATGATCATCACCGACCTCACTGTGTTCCAGCGGCCGGACCATGACAGCCCGTTCAAGCTGATCGAACTGGCTCCGGGGGTCACTCGCGAGGAAGTGCGCGAGAAGACGACGGCCAATTACGTGGACTGATCATCACCCACGCGAAATTGGGGGCCTTTCCTCTGTTGCCAAGGAGCGGGAGTCGCGCTTTCGCGGAAATGACGACCTGCAATGAAATCTCTTCTCTCTTTTGAGCCCGGCGGTCCGGAGCGCCTTCGGATCGAGGATGTACCGGAGCCGCATCCTGGGCCCGGCGAGCTGCTGGTGCGCGTTCGGGCCTGCGCGATCAACTTTCCGGACGTGCTGATCATCGAGGACAAATATCAGCTGAAGCCCGAGCGGCCGTTCGCGCCGGGCGGCGAGATCGCGGGTGAACTTATAGCCGCAGGCGCGAATGTCAGCGGTTGGTCGGCCGGCGACCGGTTGATCGCCGTGCTTGGATTC
>Ga0157370_10001093_pt1 | contig 34011 bp, 19 predicted proteins | sample C35metaG_FD_113463 | JGI IMG/M metagenome (GOLD analysis project Ga0157370, IMG submission 113463) | Corn rhizosphere microbial communities from Kellogg Biological Station, Michigan, USA - C3-5 metaG | ecosystem: Host-associated > Plants > Roots > Rhizosphere > Soil | place: USA: Michigan... | reverse complement strand
TGACGACCATAGAGCATTGGAACCACCTGATCCCATCCCGAACTCAGCAGTGAAACGATGCATCGCCGATGGTAGTGTGGGGTTTCCCCATGTGAGAGTAGGTCATCGTCAAGATTAAATTCCAAAACCCCTGTCTGTTAACGCAGACAGGGGTTTTGTCGTTTCAGGACGCCAAAAACCACAGAAACTAAAAAGCCAGCCTCTGGAAATCAGGGACTGGCTTTTCTATTTGTGTCTATTCCCGTTGGTACGCCGTTCGACCGAAGTCCTGGGCATTTCATACAAATTTCTAAGATTTCCCGCTCTGGTGCCGACAGACTGTTGAGACATGCGTGCACCAAAGTAGAGCGGTCGCAGAATGCCGTTTGCGCTGTTACATGGAATGTTGCAACTCGGAACGCATCCCCACTTTCTGCATAAGAAGTCCTATGAAATGAATCTCAAGTTCAGCCATAAAATCTTGTTGGCCGCCTCCGGCGTCGTCGTGCTGGCATTCGCGTTGTTCACTTTGTACAACGACTATTTGCAGCGGAACACCATCCGGCAAAGTCTCGAAACCGCTGTCCAGCAAGCCGGTGATCTGACCGCCAGCAGCGTGCAGAACTGGATGAGTGGCCGGGTGCTGGTTCTGGAGAGCCTTGCGCAAAACGTCGCGCACCAAGGCGCCAGCGCGGACCTTGCGGGCCTGATCGACCAACCGGCTTTCACCTCTAACTTCCAGTTCACTTACGTTGGCCAGGCCAATGGCGTGTTCACGCAGCGTCCTGACGCGAAGATGCCGGACGGCTACGATCCGCGTCAGCGTCCCTGGTACAAACAAGCCGTTGCGGTCGACAAGACCATGCTGACCCCACCTTACATGGCAGCCGTTGGCGGTCTGGTGGTGACCATCGCCATGCCGGTGAAAAAGAATGGCGAGTTGCTTGGTGTAGTCGGCGGTGACCTGAGCCTGGAGACCTTGGTGAAGATCATCAACTCAGTGGACTTCGGTGGTATCGGTCACGCGTTCCTGGTCAGCGCCGACGGCCAGGTGATCGTCAGTCCGGACAAAGACCATGTCATGAAGAACCTGAAGGACATCTACCCGAACGCCGGTGTGCGGATCGAGAAGGGTAATCAGGACGTCACGTTGAACAAGCAGGATCGCATCCTCTCGTTCACCCCGGTGAGTGGTTTGCCGAATGCCCAGTGGTACATCGGTCTGTCGATTGATAAGGACAAGGCCTACGCGCCATTGAGCCAGTTCCGCACCTCGGCATTGATCGCAATGTTCATCGCCGTGACGGCCATTGCAGTGCTGCTGAGCTTGCTGATCAATGTGCTGATGCGTCCGTTGACGACCATGGGCCGCGCGATGCAAGACATCGCTCAGGGTGACGGCGATTTGACCCGACGGCTATCCGTCGAAAGCAACGACGAGTTCGGTGAGCTGGGCGGTTCATTCAATCAGTTTGTGGAACGCATTCACGCCTCGATCAGCGAAGTGTCTTCGGCCACCCGCCAGGTTCATGACCTGTCGCAACGGGTCATGACATCGTCCAACGCCTCGATCATCGGCTCCGACGAGCAAAGCGCTCGCACCAACAGTGTGGCCGCAGCGATTAACCAATTGGGTGCTGCTACGCAGGAAATTGCACGCAACGCTGCTGACGCTTCGCAGCATGCCAGTGGTGCCAGCGAGCAGGCGGACGATGGTCGTCAGGTGGTTGAGCGAACGATTCTGGCGATGACCGAACTGTCGCAGAAAATCAGCCTGTCCTGCACCCAAATCGAAACCCTGAACGCCAGCACCGATAACATCGGGCACATTCTGGATGTGATCAAAGGTATTTCCCAGCAGACTAATTTGCTGGCCCTGAACGCGGCCATCGAGGCGGCCCGTGCCGGTGAAGCGGGTCGTGGTTTTGCGGTGGTGGCGGATGAGGTACGCAACCTGGCGCACCGCACGCAGGAGTCAGCGGAGGAGATCCACAAGATGATCACCTCGCTGCAGATCGGTTCTCGTGAAGCGGTGACCACTATGAACGCCAGTCAGCTCTCCAGTGAACAGAGCGTCGAAGTGGCTAACCAGGCGGGCCTGCGACTGGTCAGCGTGACCCGGCGCATCGGCGAAATCGACGGTATGAACCAATCAGTCGCGGCGGCCACCGAAGAGCAGACCGCCGTGGTGGAAACGCTCAACGTCGACGTCAATCAGATCAACCTGCTGAACCAGCAGAGCGTGGCCAACCTCAATGAAACATTGAAGGATTGCGATGCCTTGTCTCAGCAGGCGAACCGGTTGAAGCAGTTGGTTGATAGCTTCAAGATCTGATTCAAAACCGCGTTATCGTTCAATCGCGGGCAAGTCGCACCGCCGCTCCCACAGGTTTCCGGTGATCCCTGTGGAAGCAGACTTGCCCGCTATGGCGGTAGATCAATCACCACCGAACGAAAGCCCTACGCAAACAACTTCAACACATTGTTCATCGCATCATCGGCAAACCCCTGCACAAAGTCCTTGAAGCCCGGCAGTGCCTCGGCACCTCCCTGCGCCGGCTCGGCGATGATGGTCCAGGTCGCGCGGGACTTGCCCGCGCCCAGGGGCTCAACGCTCATCGCTGCCCACAAATTGGCCACGCCCAACGTGTTGTAGATCGTGGTCCAGGTCATGTTCAACGCGTGGTCATTTCGCGAGTTGAGTTGTTCGACCACGAGGTTGCCGTCCTTGAAGAATTTCTTGCGCAAGGACGACACGCCTTCACCCGTCATTTCGATGTGCGACAGCGCCGGAATGAACCGATCGAAGCCGGCAAAGTTGCCGACGATTGCCCAGACTTCCTTGGCATCGGCCGGCACTTCCACCGAGGACACGACGTGGCAGCCTTGAGGATTTTTGATCAGGGTATCGGGTTGCAGAGTGCTCATGGTTTTGCTCCGTTTGGGTTGAATCAGATGAAGTTGATTTCTTTCAGGTAGTCGCAGCCACGACGCAGCAGCGCCGGGGATTTTTCCGGGTAATGCGCACCCATTTGCCGCACGCCGGCCTGGGCGTTGTCGTGGCCGATCATCGAGATGTCGCCGATGTCTTCTTCAAAGCCGTTGAGGTAAAACCCGAGCACGCCGAACAGAGCGTTGTCGCTGTCGACCCGGTCCAGTTGCTGCTGCCAGTCGGCGACGCTGACCATGGAGAACTCCCGCCCGGCCTCGCGAAAGGACGCCACGTAGTCGTCCCAGCTCAGGGGCTCGGGGTTGTGCAGGTTGAACACCGCTTTTTCAGGCTGATAGCGGCTGGCATGGAAGGCGATGAAGCGGGCGAGAAAATCCACCGGCATCAGGTCGAAATTCAGCGCGAACTCCGGTACACGACCGAGCTGGATCGAGCCTTTGAGCATCAGCATCAAGCGGTTTTTATGCGGCTGGCAGACGCCGGTCAGGCTGTTGAAACTGATGTTGCCGGGGCGATAAAGGTTGACCCGCACCCCACGCTCGCGCGCCCGTTCAAGAATCCGTTCGCCAACCCACTTGGAGAGGTTGTAGCCGTTCTTGATGTAGATCGGCGGGGTCGGCGCGGCGGGTAACTCCAGGACTCGGCCATCGGCGGTAATCGTGCTGGAGGCCGAGAGTGTGGAGACGAAATTGAAAATTTTCTTGCTGCGCCCTTCACACAACCTCAGACACTCGAAAATCGGCTCGACGTTGTCCCGCGCCAGCGACTCGTAATCGAGTACGTGATTGACGTTGGCCGCGTTGTGCACCAGTGCACCAAACTCTTGGTCGAGGCGCTCGTAAACTTCACAGGAAAGCCCCAGGAATGGACGGGCAATGTCCGCTGCGTAAACCCGCACCCGACTCAGGTCCAGATGCTCCAAGCGGTTTTCGCGCAAGGCATGAGCAAAGCGCTCAGCCGCCGTTTGCCCCCCGCCATCGCGCACCAGGCACGCGACTTCCGTTGCGCCCCAACCCAATAGCGCCTCGACAATGTGCACACCGACAAAACTGTTGGCGCCGGTGACGATCACCTTGTGCACATCGCCCATTTTGCTGACCGGCAACGGCTGAATATCCAGCTCACGGAAAGCATCGGCCAGTGCCTTTTCGCTCAGCACTTCTTCAGTACCAGAGCCACGCACCAAGGTCGCCAACTTCGCAATGGTCGGCAGCTCGATGAAGCGATTGATGGAGATGCTGCGACCAAACTCCTCACGTAATCGCAGCAACATGCGCGACAACAGAATCGAGTGGCCGCCCAGATTGAAGAAGCTTTCGTCGGTAGAAATATCGCTGACCGGCAGCTCCAGCAACTCGGCCCAGATCTCCAACAGCAGCCCCTCATCGGCACTGGCCGGCAAACGTCGCGTGGTGTTTTCCAAGACGCTGACCGGCATTGAAAGCAACGCCTTGCGGTCGACTTTGCCGTTGCTGGCGAACGGCATGCTTTGCAATTCGGTCCAGGCGCCGGGTTGCATGTAGTCCGGCAAAAACTGCACCGCGTGAGCCTTCAAGGCTTCGCGAGCGGCTCCGGGTCGGTCTTCCTGAGGCTGTGCGAGGAAAGCCAGAATGCGCCGCTGACTGTCGATGACCACCGCCACCTGGCGGAACAACTGGCTGTCGCGCAGGCAGCGCTCGATCTCTTCCGGTTCAACCCGAAAGCCGCGAATCTTCACCTGGTTATCCCGGCGACCACACAGCTCGACGCCGTCGCCGGTCCACTTCGCCATGTCGCCGGTACGGTAGGCGCGCAGGGTTTGGCCGCCTGACACATTCAGGTTCAGATAGCGCTCAGCGGTTTGCTGCGGGTTGTTCAGATACCCGAGGCAAACCCCCGGACCGATGATGTACAACTCGCCTACCGTGTGGTCGGTGACCGGTTGCAAGTCTTCATCGAGGATCAGCACCTGGCTGTTGGCAATTGGCGCGCCGAGGGTTCGATTGCTGTCACCGGTACGCAACTGTCGCGCGGTAATCAGCACCGTGGCTTCGGTCGGGCCATACAGGTTGTAGAGCTTGCCCTGGCGCGTCAGTTGCTCGATTACCCAGGGTTCGCAAACGTCGCCGCCAGTCATCACATGAGCCAGCACCTGCAACTGATCCAGCGGCAGAATGCTCAACAAGGCCGGTGGCAAAAAACCGTGGCTGAGTTGTCGGTGGCGGATCAGTTCGACCAGTTGCAAGGGGTCACGACGTTGATCGTCACTGGGCACGACCAGTTCGGCGCCCTGAAGCAAGGTCGGGAAAATGTCGATCAGCGATGAGTCGAAACTCAACGAAGAAAACTGCAGCACCCGACTGTGCTCGGTGAGTTGCACGTAGTCGGCATACCACGCCGTGAAATGCGCGAGGTTGGCCTGACTGAGCAGCACGCCTTTGGGATGCCCGGTGGTGCCCGAGGTATAGAGCGCCATGCACGGCGCATCGAGATCGGGTCGGTGGCGCATCAACGGTTGTTCGAGGTCCGCGTCTTCGGCGTTGATACGGCTGATGTCCAGCCCCGGCGTGTCATCGGCAAGTGGATGCTGGCCGTCATGCAGCAACAACACGGCCCCGCCATTGGAAAGAATGTACTGCTGACGTTGCAGAGGATGGCTCGGCTCCAGCGGCAAATACACCGCGCCGCTGCCGAGAATCGCCAGGATCCCCGCATACAGCGCGCTGCATTTGGGCAGGCAGATTGCGACCACCAACGGCCCTTCATGTTGATCGAGCAGTGGTTGCAAACGCTGCTGGATCGCACGGCTGTGCGCGTGCAATTGCCGATAGCTCAGCGTCGTCTCGCCGATCGTCAGCGCGGGGCGCTCGGCCGACTGGTGGAGGCGTTGTTCGAGACGCTCGATCATCGAGATCTGAGCCAGCTTCAGCAGCCAGGATTGCTCGGTCAGGTTGAGCGCGTGGACGAAGGCCAGGTGTTCCAGAAACAGCAGGTTTTCCACCCGCTCAAAATGAGCGGGAGCGGCCGGTTCGGTGTGCAGGAAATAGTCGGCATCGCGGGAGAAGCGGCTGACCAGCAGCGCGACGTGATCCAGCAACTCTGCCATGGCTCGCAGGCGCAATGCCTGGCCATTGCCGCCAGGTTCGTCGGCGATCGGTATGCGAGTGAACAAGGCAGAGTTATACGTGCACAACACGTCCAGCGGCGGCAAACCGCAAACCTGCGATGCGCCGACACCCAGTTGCAGCGTCAGTCGCGGTGTTGCGTCGAAACCGGCAAACGGCAGACTCGCATCGTCGATCAGCAAATCAAACGACGACTGCTCGTTGAGCGCGTCGAACCGCACTAACGAATGACCGTGCTGTTCAAGTTCCAGCGCCAGGTCGGTCAAGGCCTGGCTTTGCCCAATGAGCAAAATGTCGAGACGTCTCATGGTGTTCTCCTCGTTAGACCAGGTAGTCGCAGAGGGCGTCTTGCACGCACGGCGAATCGAGCAGCGAACTGCTGCGGAAAAACCGCACGATGTTGGCGACTAACGGGTGATGACGGTTGATCGGGAAGGCCAGTCCCGAGACTTCGCGCTTGAGTGCCTGACGAGCCGTCTCGCTGATCTGCAAGGACTCGATCAGGCGCAAGTCGAAGGACTTCTGAATGTCGTTGGTCAGGTAATGGCCAATGAACACCGGTAGAATCTGCGCAATGCAATGGCGATCGTCTTCGCTCGCGGTGTGCCAGTAGATGCGCACCAGCCGCGCCCAGAAGCCGGAGTGGCGACCTTCGTCGAGCAAGTGATCGGCCATCAGGCCTTTGATCGACTGCTTGACCGTGTCGTCCTTGGCAAACGCCGCGACATCGCCGGTCACGGTGTTCTCGGCAATGGCCACGCAAATCAATTCGACGGGGCTGCGCAGGCGCTCCGGCGCGAGCGCCACGGCTGCCGGAATGGCTCGACTGAGTTCGATTTCATCTGGCAGCACCATCGGCGCGATGCCGGTCAGGGCGATGGTCTGCTGCATGAAGTCCATGGCGACCAAGGCGTGGTAATCCTCGTCCACCACCACGGTCATGGCGTCGTAACGGCAGGCGAACGGGAACGCCACGGCGAAGCGATTCTTGGCGATGCTGCGAGCGGTCTTGTCGACGATCTCGGTTTCGAAAATCACCACATCATTGATGAACTTGTAGAGCGTCTGCACCAAGGCGAAGTCCCGTTGCTCCGGGCATTCGCGCAGGAAGGTTTCGTTCAGCACCAGCGGTTGGCGACTCAAGGGATAGATCAGCTTGTCGTCGTTTTCCAACATCCGCCGTGGGCGAGTGCGGATCGTCGCGCGGCTCTCCCAGGCGTCGGCGAAGGATTGGTAGTCGGCGGCGTTCATGCGCTCACCTCCGGCAAAGGCTCGCCCATGCTCAGACGCAGGCCGTCCCACAGTGCGATGCGACTTTCTACGGCGGCAATGGCGCTGGCATAGACGTCTTCTTCGCGTTGCGGATTGCCATCGACCAACCGGGCGAGCAGTTTTTCCGCTGCCGGGCCATGGTCTTCGGAGTCGACTTCGATGTGCCGCTCCAGGTAGTAACGGAAGGTCGGCGCTTGTTCGATGCCAATACCCCAATCGTCGAGAATGCGCTGGAACATCTGCGGAATCACACTCTCACGACCATGTAAAAACGCCGCGGCAACACTGTGCCCCGGGGCATGCAACGCCGTGTGCAAGGTGTGCCGCACGAACTGCGCCGCCGCCGGATCAACGTCCACGCTTTGCAACGCGACGTCGTAGCTAACGCCTTCTTGTTGCAACGCGACAAAGCGCTCCACCGCGACCGTACTGGCGCCGACTTCGCGCATCGCATCCAGATACAACTCAAAATGGCTGTAATGACCGTGGGCAGGACGATCATCGGACTCTTCACCCAACACGATTTCATTGATCAGGCGCGCGGCCTGCGGATCTCGTGGCGGTAGCCAGGGCAGTTGAACGCAGGTCAGTTCTTGTTGCAGGCGCTTGGTCAGCGACATGAAATCCCACACGGCAAATACATGGGTTTCCATAAAGCGTTGAAGTACCGACAGCGAATGTATTTCAGAAAAGATCGGGTGCGCACTAAGTTCTGCTTTCTTCTGGTTGAGGCGGTCTTTATTCGGCTTCATGAGCGAACCTATATGTGATCGAAAGTGCGATTAAGGAAGTTTCGGCCAATAAGCCTCTGTCGTTTAAAGTTTTCTGTGGGCGAGCAAAGGCCTCAGGCTAATGGGTCTGTATGAGTGAGTAGTGGTCCGCAGATAAAGGGTTGCAGGCCTGTATTCAGTGCGGCGAACAAAAACTAATACACGAATAAAGTATCCGGCAAGTTATTTTTTAATTAAATTAAAGTTCATATTTTTCGAGTGTGACAAGTTCCGATAAAACTTTGGGTTTAAGTTTTATTTGGACGTAGTTGCTCCTTTCGACTAATGAAAGTCAAAATTCAAATGAAGAGTGAATGCCTCACTCGTAGCAACTTTCTTAGTTAAATCAATGAGGTGACTTTAGAGGGTGGAAGTTGGCCGGGACCAACGCCGGTGCTTCCGTTCCCGTGACAAGACTCCTTCCTTAGGTTCTTGGTGCGGGGACTGTTGCACAGGTGCGCAGCGTCGCCCGTTCATTGGTTGTTGGCAGTCCAAGAGTGAGCGTAAATCACGGCAGCCGCTATCGCTGAGATGTCATCTTCTCAGTGCAATAACGGGGCTTGGGAGGGGGAAATCGAGGGCAAGGCTTTAGCGTGGGGTTCTGCGCCGTCGTGACAAGCGAAAACGAGCAGTTTGATCTGCTCGCTCAACTGGCCAGAACGGTTTACCGGGAGGTTTTCTTGTTCAGCGCTTCAGGGCTGGCGAGGTAGCGTGTAATGACCTCGACACCCCGATTGAGGTGATTCTCGAGCATCGTTACCGCGCGCTCGATGTCGCGGTCTTCCACCGCCAGTAACATCGCTCGGTGATCATCCTGGGACAGTTTGCCCAAGCCCATCGCTTCGAGGTTGAAGCGCAGGAAGCGTTCTTCCTCGTTCAACCCTTCTTCTATCAGACCGAGAAGGCGACGGTTAGGCGCCTTGACGTACAGCGACATGTGGAACAGGCGATTGAGCCGACCGATCTCCGAGTAGTCGTGCTCTGTCTCCATGTCGTCGATATGACGGGCCGCTGCTTCGAAGTCTTCTTTCTCAAGCAGTGGAATCGACAGTCGCAGCGCTTCAGATTCCAACAAAATCCGCAGTGCATAGGTTTCAACCGCATCGCCCTGCACCAGCGGTGCGACGACGGCGCCTTTGTGGGCGACAACGTTGAGCAGCGCCTGGGCTTCGAGCTGGCGCAAGGCTTCGCGCACGGGCATGCGGCTAACCCCGAACAAATCGGCCAGGTCTTGCTGGCGCAATGCAGTGCCGCAAGGGATGCGTCCATCGAGAATCGCCGCGCGCAGCGTTTCTTCGATCACCGAACGTGCAAGGTGGGCGGGAATAGGCCCGCTGACCTTGATGCTGCTGAGAGGGTTGGTCTTTTGTGGCACTACTACGCACCCTATTCGACTGAAATATTTGGATCCAAATGGACACTAGAGACTGCAATGGAGCTTGTCAAACAAGTCAGGTTTTTCAATCGCACTCTTTTTATGTCAATCACAATACAAGTCTAGCGTGCCGTTCGTGATTGCACCGTGCCATTGTCTTTTATCGGGCTAACCTGCACCATCGGCCGAATACCATTTGCCTGATCTGGATGCCTCGCATTGGCGGTACGTTTCGCGATCCCACGGACTTTGCGCTGGCTGTGCTGTGCGCTGCTACTGGCCGGCCTCATGCTGGGCGGCTTGCAGGCCGATTGGGATTTTTCGCTGATCAGCCGCCGTGCGCAAGCCTTATACGGACCGTTAGGTGAAGGGCAGCAACGGATCGATGCCTGGCAGCATTTGCTGGCCACTCAGAAGCAAGTCAGCGAGCAAGAACAGCTCAAAGTGGTCAACCTGTTCTTCAACAAGCAGGTGCGTTACGTCGAGGATATCGATCTGTGGCACGAGGTCGACTATTGGGAAACGCCCATCGAAGCGCTGTGGAAGGGCGCCGGTGATTGCGAAGATTATGCGATTGCCAAGTATTTCAGCCTGCGTCATCTCGGCGTCTCCAGTGACAAGTTACGCATCACCTACGTCAAGGCGTTGCGCCAGAATCGGGCGCACATGGTGTTGACCTACTATTCGAGCCCCGAGGCCATGCCGCTGGTGCTCGACAGCCTGATCAACGAGATAAAACCAGCCAGCCAGCGGACCGATCTGTTACCCGTCTACTCTTTCAATGCCGAAGGTCTGTATTTGCCCGGCGCCAAGGGCAATAAAAAAGTCGGCGACACCAAGCGCCTGTCCCGCTGGCAGGACGTGTTGAAGAAAATGCAGGCCGAAGGTTTCCCGGTCGAAACGACTAACTAGGAGCACGCGCTCAGATGTCTTTGTTCAAACAGCTGTTGATCGCAATCTGTCTGTTCCTGGTCGTCGCCTTCACCGGTAGCTTCATGGTCAGTCTGGAAAGCTCGCGCACGCAGTACGTCAACCAGTTGCGCTCCCACGCCCAGGACGCCGCGACGGCACTGGCGCTGTCCCTGACGCCGAACATCGACGACCCGGCGATGGTCGAGCTGTTGGTGAGCTCGATTTTCGACAGCGGTTACTACGCAAATATTCGCGTGGTCGACCTGAGCAACGACCAAACCATTGTCGAACGCAGCGGGATTCCGGCGGTGAACAACGTGCCGGACTGGTTCGTCAAAATGATCGGCCTTGAAGCCGCGGGCGGCGATGCGATTGTCAGCCGGGGCTGGGAGCAGGCGGCACGGGTCGAGGTGGTCAGCCACCCGATGTTCGCGTTGGCCAAGTTGTGGCAGAGCGCGTTGGGCAGTCTGGGCTGGTTGTTGCTTTGCGGCGCTGTGAGCGCGGCGCTGGGCGCGTTGTTGTTGCGCCGGCAATTGAAGCCGCTGGACTACATGGTCCAGCAATCCCACGCCATCGCCCGCCGCGAGTTCCTCAGCCTGCCGGAACTGCCACGCACCCCGGAACTGCGCCGCGTGGTGCAGGCAATGAACCAGATGGTCGAGAAGCTCAAGGCGCTGTTCCAGGAGCAGGCCGAGCGCAGTGAAAAACTGCGGGTCGAGAGCTATCAGGACAACCTGACCGGGCTGGCCAACCGTCGTTATTTCGAGATGCAATTGAACGCCCGGGTGAGCAACCCGGAGCAGGCCAGTTCGGGATATCTGCTGCTGTTGCGGGTCAAGGACCTGGCCGGATTGAACCAGCGGTTGGGCGGCCAGCGTACCGACCAGTTGTTGAAAGCCGTGGGCGAGCAGTTGTCCCGCGAGTGTGCCAAGTACCCCGAAACCCAAAACCTCGTCACGCGGATTCGCGGCGGTGAGTTCGCTGTGCTGGCGCCGGGGCTGGTGCGTGAAGAAGCGTTGCAACTGGCGCAGAACCTCGACAGTGCCTTGGCGAGCCTGCATGCGACAGGCGCCACCGATGTGGCCTCGGTGGCGTCGATCGGGTTGGCGCCTTTCGTTCATGGCGACTCGCCGCAAGCGGTGCTCGGGCTGGGTGATCAGGCGTTGGCCCAGGCGGAAGCCCAGGGCGAGCCGAGTTGGGCGTGCCTGGATCACAGCGCATCGGCCAGTGTCGGCGATGACCATCATGCGTGGAACAACTTGCTGGACCAGGCGTTGGAGCAGCGGCGGTTCCAGTTGTATTTCCAGCCGGTCGTGGCCAGCCAGGACACCCAGTTGGTGCTGCATTACAAAGTGCTTTCGCGTTTGCTCGACGAACAGGGGCAGACCATTCCCGCCGGGCGCTTCCTGCCATGGCTGGAGCGTTTTGGCTGGACCGCGCGGCTGGATCGACTGATGCTGGAATTGGTGCTTGAGCAGATGGCCGACCACGAAGAGTCGCTGGCGTTGAACCTGTCGTCGGCGACGTTGGGCGATCCGCAGGCGCTGAATAAAATCTTCGAGATTTTGCGCGCCCATTCCAATCTGGGCCCGCGCCTGACGCTGGAAATCGGCGAGGAACAACTGCCAGAGCAAGCGATGCTGGAAGAGCTGACGCGGCGCCTGCGAGAACTCGGCTTCTCCTTGAGCCTGCAGCGCTTTGGCGGCCGCTTCAGCATGATCGGCAACCTGGCGCGGCTTGGCTTGGCCTACTTGAAGATCGATGGCGGTTACATCCGGGCGATCGATCAGGAGAGCGACAAGCGCCTGTTCATCGAAGCGATCCAGCGCGCGGCGCACAGCATCGATTTGCCGCTGATTGCCGAGCGGGTCGAAACCGAAGGGGAGCTGTCGGTAATTCGGGAGATGGGGATTTATGGGGTTCAGGGGCAGTTGTTTGGTGAGCCCAAGCCTTGGCAGTGAGGCTGATGCCCTCATCGTCGGAACGCCGCCCGGAGCCGGCAGATCTTCAGTGAACACAGACTGTGTGAACGACCAAAATCTCTGTAGGAGCCGAGCTTGCTCGCGATGGCGTCCGTGCAGTCACCGGAAAATCTGAAGGCAAATTCCTAGGAGATTTCCTTCGAGTTGCGTCGGTTTTGGTGAACTTGTTCCGGGTAATGGGCAGGTCTAGTCTGGCCTTGTCACTGAAAATTCGGTGACACGGACGTGCAAGTCCGACCAAACTGTTTAGGTTGCGTATTGCCATATCTCACGATGAGCATTTGTATGCTCGCTGCTTTATGGCGGCTGCGCGCAGGAGATCTTCGGATCTGCTGGGTGTCCTAAACAGTCCCGGTCTTGCACACCTGCGCATGGCCGCCACCCTATTCGCGTGCAAGCGAACGGTGACGGTCTCAACTGACTGTTTAGGAGTTTTTCTTATGTTCAAAGTAACGCCCAATCCGCCTTCTCCCCGCAGAGGCCATCTCTTCACCGTCTCCCCCGACATCCCCACCGAAGCCCTTCTCGCCAACGCCTCCGAAGACCTGCGCTCCATCAGCGCCATCGCCGCCGATCTTGCAGACGATGTAGAAGACTCACGCCGCTGTGTCGCGCTGGGGCTTAGCCGGATAGCCGATGGGGTTCATTTATTGGTGGAGCGGGCGCTGGATCACCTTGAATCGCCAGAGTTGGCGCCGGGTTCGGAAGGATTGCCAGGCTAGTTCTTGATCGTTCCCACGCTCTGCGTGGGAACGCAGCCCGTGACGCTCTGCGTCACATCGGTGCCAGGCGCAATGCCGGTGGCGAGGCTGGAACCGGAACGCGGAGCGTCCCTTGAGGCATTCCCACGCGGAGCGTGGGAACGATCTGGAACGACCGAAATCCCTGTAGGAGCCGAGCTTGCTCGCGAAGGCGCCAGAACAGACACCAAAAAAGGCGGGGCCTTAGATCAACCCCGTCTCTTCATCATCAATCAAATGGCTCAACCCGCCCAAGGCTTCACGGGCCTGGGTCCGGTCCATCAACTTGGCCTGTGCCGCTGGCGGCAGGTCGGTGACGCGGATCACGCCTTTGCTGGTCAGCACCTGGATCAAGTCGTCGAGTACCCGGATCATTTCCAGGTCGCTCTGCTTGAGCTGTTTGAGGCTGGTCTCCATCACTTCGTTGGCATACCAGGCCTGGATTTCATGGTGGTCAGCCGGCAGCGTTTCCGTGGCCTCGGCGTAGGCCGCGGCTTCCACGCGCACTAACTGGCCTTGCGCATCGCGTTGCACGTAGAACATTGAGCATCCCTCAGAAATGGACCAGCGTCATGCTGTCAGCAGCATAGGCCAACTGGACGCGAGTATGCGGTGCGGCGACGAAATCGTCACCGTGGTGACGGTCGCAAACGTGACGGCCGCCCCATAAGGGCGGCCGTTTTTCGTTTGATCAGCTGTTGTTGTGGTCGATTTTGATGGTCGGGTCGCTGCCGGCAATCAACGAGTTGATGTTGGCGCTGGACCAGTTGTTGCCTTCGAGCTTGATCGTCACGTCCGGTGTCGCGGCTGCCGCGTCGCCGGAGTTGAACTTGCCGCCCGAGCTGACTTGCAGCGACGACACGCCATCGACGGTGCTGATTTTCAGGAAGTTGTCGATGGTGCTGCCGCTCTCGCCCTGCAACAGATCACCCAGGTCAATGCGGTCACCTTCGCTGGCCTTGAAGTCCTTGATCACGTCATTACCGGTGTCGCCAGACTTCCACACGAAGGTGTCGCCACCCGAACCGCCAATCAGGATGTCGTTGCCCTGGCCGCCCATCAGCGAGTCGTTGCCAGTGCCGCCGAGCAGGATGTCGTTACCCTTGCCGCCGTCGAGGCTGTCGTTGCCCCCCGAGCCGAAGAGGATGTCGTTACCCGCGCCGCCCAACAATGTGTCGCTGCCGTCATGGGCGCCGGACACATCAAACGCGGTGTAGTGCTCGGTGATGAACTGGTGCACGTTGCTGGTGGTGACTTTGCTGACGTCGACGCCGGTCTGCTGGGCAACGAACGCCTGCATCGCCTGATAACCCTCGCCGGCAACGCCGTTGAAGCTCACGAGGTCGCCGAACAGGATGTCATTGCCGTCACCGCCATTGACCGTGTCGGAACCTGGTTGTGTCGCTTCGGTGTGACCGATGATCGAGTTGGCCAGGTTACTCGGATCAATGTTGGTTTGCGGCGCATGGTCCGAGTCGTACGGTTTCAGGTCGGTAAGGGTGACACCCTTGTTCAGACCAATGGCTTCAACGTTGGACACATTGCTCAGCAGCGCGAAGCTGGAGGTGGAGTTATCGACGAGGGTCTGTGTATTGCCGCTGTCCGTCAGGGTCGACAACTCGTAAGTACCATCGCCCTGCGCGTGAATGGTGCCCACGTCGCTGGCTTTCCAGTTCTTGGAGCCTACCAAGGTGTACAGCGTCGCAAACCCGTCACTGTCGATGGTCAGTTTGTGAGTACTGTCGATTGTCGTGGAGAAGGTATCGCCCGGCTTGTAATTGCTGGTTTTCACCACGTCATCGAGCTTCACGCTGCCGTACAGCGTCGGGTTGGGCTGCTCGCCCGTCTGGTAGTAGTTCGGCTGGCCGTCGGTGATGAAGTACGTGAGGTTCTTCGCCCCGGTGTTGGCCACGGCGGCGGCGCTCTGGAACCAGTTGGCCGTGGTTTTGAATACATCTTCGTAGTTGGTCACGCCGCCGGACGACATCGAGTCCAGTACCGATTTGAGCAAGGTCAGGGCATCCGGATTTTTCAGGTCGACCGATACCGATCTGTTGACCTGGGTATCGAAGTCCACCAGGAAGATGTTCACCGTTCCTGAGTTGCCGCCCATGCTCTGCTTGAGGGTGTTGAACACCGACGTCAGCGAGTCTTTGGCGGCGTTGATCGACGACGAACTCATGCTGCCCGAACTGTCGACCATGAACGCGATGTTGTAGTTGGTGCCTGGGACCACGGTCAGGCCGCCGATGTCGGCGACTATGATGTCGTTGCCGCCGGTGCCGGTGATGGTGTCACTGCCGGACGTTGCGGTAATGGCGTTGTAGGTCGCCGGATTAATCGTGATCGGAATCTGGGTCGTACTGGTGGCGGAACCACCCTGGCTCTCGGTCGAGACGGCCGTAAATGTCAGCGTGTTGGTGCCGGTGGCATACGGTGCCGGGGTGTAGCTCAACTTGCTCATATCCCAACCGCTGAGGTTGTCGATGGCACCGTTAGCGGTTGTGCTGGTGAAGGTGTGCGTGCCGTCGGTCAGCGTCGCGCCAGCCGGGATGCCGCCGATCTTGGTGATGGTCTGGATTTCAGAGCCATCTTTGTCTGCCGACGTTACAGTCAAGCCCAGCGCAATGCTGCCATTCTCGGCCACTTGGGTGGTGGTGGCGGACACGGTCGGTGTATCCGCGACCGGGGTCACACTAATGTCCAGCGTGGTGCTTGAGCCGGTGTTGGTGGTGTAGGTCACCGTCGGCACCTTGCCGCTCCAATTGTCGGCCGGGGTAAAGCTGTACTCACCGTTGGCACCGATGGTCAGCTTGCCAACGTTCGCGAGGTTGGCAGTCCCCCCTGCGGTGTACTCGGTGCCACCCACCGTGAACTTGGCCACGGTCAGGACGTTATCCACATCGCGGTCATTGGTCAGTACGTTACCGGTGGCGACCTTGTCCTCGAGGACGGTATTGAGGTCGGCAGTCAGCATACTAGGGTCGTCGACCGGCGCGACGTGCACCACCAGTGGCACCGAGGTGCTGGCGGGTGCAGCATCGCCGTCTTTGGCGATGGCCGTTACGGTCAGGTTGATGTCGCCATTGAAGTTCGCCGGCGGTGTCAGTTTAAGCGTGGACAGGTTCCAACCCGTGATGTCCACCGAGGTCTTACCATCGACAGCGCTGAAGGTGTGGCTTCCCGTACCGTCGGTGAGTGTGGAACCTGCAGGCAAGTTGCTCAGTGTGATGGACTTGAGTGTTTCCGAACCATCGACGTCAGTGGTCTTGGCGACGATGGTGGACAACAGGATCGCGTTGTCTTCCAGGCCCGAGTTGAGCATCTGAGTGACGTTGATGTTGTCCAGAACGCCGCCCAGACTGTTGCTGTCCCCGGCGCGGAACTCGAGTTTCTGGGTGCCATCGACAGTGACCGGAATGTCAAAGCTGTAATGCTGCATGCCGGGGGTCGCGGTGTTCAGGGTGCCAATGAGTTGGCTTCCCCAGTACACGTTGATGAGCGAATCAGCCACACCCGCACGCGGTGCATAGTCGAACGATACGTTATAGGTGGTGCCGGCCTTGGCAGCGATCTCGGTGTAGAGATTGCTGGCATCGCCCGCATTACGTTCCAGTTCGATGACCTGGTTATCACCACCCGCACCGTAAACGCTGGCCTTGCCGATTTCGACCATGCCACCGTTGTTGTCTGTGTGCCATGCGCCGTTGCCGAGCTGGCTGACATTGACGTCGCCATAGGTGTTCAGCGCTACTTCCTGGAGGTCAGTCGAGATGACTGTCCCGCCACCGGTCAGCGTCAGGCTCGGGGTATCGGTTACGGGGGCGACTACGATGGTGCCGGTCGCCGAAGACGCAGAAGGCAGGCCACCGTCGTCGGTCGCTTTGTAAGTGAAGCTGGTGGTGCCACTCCAGTCGGCGGTGGGCTTGAAGTAAACCGTTGCGCCGTTGCCGGTGGCGGCGATCACGCTGCTGGTGGTCAACGCAATGGTCCCGGCGGCGTCCGCGTAAAAACTGCCCTTGGCTGTCAAGCTGGTCAGGGTGAAGTGATCGATGTTGCCGTCAATGTCATTGCCGCCGAGCTGCACGGCGATCAAATGATCTTCATCACCTTGGGCGAAAGTGGAATTGACGGACGGCGCGTCGTTGACCGGCGTGACGGTGATGTTGAGCGTGCTGGTGGAGCCAGTGTTAGTGGCGTAGGTGATGGTCGGCGCGGTGCCGTTCCAGTTTTGCGCAGGGGTGAAGGTGTAGTCGCCGTTGGCGCCGATAGTCACCTTGCCGATCCCGTCAATTGGCGCGCTTTGACCCGCGTTAAAGACACCGGTGACACCTTGTACGGTGAATGTCGCGACACTCAGCGTGTTGTCGACATCGTGGTCATTTTCGAGCACGTTGCCTGTGGCTGCGTGGTCTTCAGTGACCGTGCTGGTGTCCTGGATCAGGACGCTCGGGTCATCGACCGGGGCCACGTGTATCACCAGTGGCACCGAGGTGCTGGCTGGAGCGGCAGTGCCGTCCTGGGCGGTGGCCGTTACGGTCAGGTTGATGTCGCCATTGAAGTTCGTCGGCGGTGTCAGTTTGAGCGTGGCCAGGTTCCAGCCGGTGACATTGGCTTCGCCGAAGGTTCCGGTGCCGTTCATGGTGAAGGTGTGGCCCGGCGCGCCATCGGTGAGGACCGAGCCTGCCGGGATGCCGCTGATTTTCACGCTCAGGCTTTCGGAACCGTCGGTGTCGGTCAGTGCTGCCTTGATTGCAGACAGTTGAATGCTGGTGTCTTCGGCACCCGCATTGAACGTGTAACCGTCGTAGTAGCCTTCGCCATTGCTGCCGTGCAGGTCGGAAACCGTCAAGCCGGCGTGGGTAAGGTCGGCAACGCCGGTATACAGCGCAACGCCAGCGCTGCCCAGGTCGATCGCCGGGCTGCCGTTGACCGACAGGTTGACGTCATAGTTGCCCGGGCCGTTCTGGTTGTGATGGTAGATGTCCAGCGTGTAGTAACCACTGGTGCTCGGGGTGAACGAGCCGTTCAGGTTGGCCCCCGCGCCCCACGTTGTGGCTGCGACGTTCTTGCCGCCAATGGTCACTAGCAAGCTGTCATCGCCGGTGCCGCTGAAGGTGTAGGTCTTGCCGGCTTCGAGGTAAATCAGGCCCGACGTTTTCGACGCGGTGCCAGCCGCCACATCGCCACTCGATTGCACGTTGCTGACGGTGCTGCTGGAGTTCGGTGAACCCGCGCCGTCGATGACACTTTTCAGCGTGCTTGTAGCCGCGCCGTTGCCATCGGTGCCCAGGCCCGACAAGCCGGTCCAGACCTCTTTGATCAGGCCCGTGGAGGTGACGGTGTTGCTGTCGACAGTGAGGGTCGGCGTGTCCGACACCGGCGTGATGTCGATTTTCACCGTCGCTTCAGTGCCGTGGTTGAAACCGTCGGTAGGCGTGAATTTGATCTGCGCGTAATCCGCCGCTTTGTTGCCTACACCCGTTCCGCCATAACCGTCGGTGCCCGATTCATTGGCGGCGGGCACAAAGGTCAGTTTGCCCAGCGCGATATCGGCCTGGCTGATGGTCTGGCCCAAGGTGACCTGCACGCCGTTGAACAGCAGGGTGCCACCGCCCGATACCTGGGTGATGGTAATGCCGAGCGGGCTGTCATTATCGACGTCGGTGACGTGAAAGTTGTCCCAGGCCAAGGTGATGGCCGTATCTTCGACACCGGTGACAGCGCCGCCGACTGCCACTGGGGCGTGGTCGTGGTCGGTGATGTTGGTGCTGACATCTTGGTGGGCCGAGTCGATAACCAGGTTTTCAAAGTTACCGCCGCTGACCGAGTCAATGGCGATCTTGAAGTTCTCGGTGCCTTCGGCCAGCTTGTCATGAAGGGTGTTGATATCGAAACCGACGCTGTTGCTGTTGGCCGGAATCTTGACGTTGACCACACCGGTGTAGTCCACGCCATTGGTCGCGGTGCCGCTGTATTTCAGGGTGACTGTCACTTCAGTCTGAGCGGTGTTGCTCAGCGTTAGCGTGTAATGCGCAGCGTGGCCTTCATCCACCGACGTCGTGCCGCTGATACCCACGGTGGTCTGATCACCCTGACCCGAAGGCTCGTCGGTGACGGTGGTGGTCAACTGAGTTTTATCCAGCGTCGGCCCGAACTTCTCGTTGCCACCGGAGACAGTTTCCAGCTTATTGACCAGCGAAGGCTGACCACCGTTGTACACATCGTCGTGGGCGACCACGGTTGCGGAACCGCTGGTGCTGTTGGCCGGAACGGTAATGATGGTGCCGTCAGTCAACTTGAAGGTCAGCGCATCGTGGTTATCGATGGCGATCCCGTCTTTGTTGGCCAGGGTCACGGTGTACGTGATCTGGCCACCTTCGGCCACGGTGGATTTATCCACGGTGAGGGTCGCAACCACTTCGCTGACGGAGGCCGTCGGGTAAACCGTGACCGGGATCGTCGCGGTACTTGGCGCCGAACCGCCGAGGGTCTCGGTGGACGTTGAGGTCACGGTCAGGTTGAACTGGCCGTTGTAGTTCGCCGACGGGGTCACGGTCAGGGTGCCGAGGTTCCAGCCAGTGACGTTGGCTTCGCCGGAGGTCGCGGTCGCGGTGAAGGTGTGGCCGGCGCCATCGGTGAGGACCGAGCCGGCCGGAATGCCGCTGATCTTCACGCTGAGGGTTTCGGAGCCGTCGGTGTCGGTCAGTGCCGTGTTGATGGCGGACAGGTGAACGCTGGTCCCCTGCGCGCCTTCGTTGAGTTTGTAGCCGTCGTAGTAGCCTTCACCCTTGCTGCCGTGCAGGTCGGAAACCGTCACGCCGGCATGGGTAAGGTCGGTAACACCGGTGTAGAGCGGCACGCCAGCGCTGCTCAGGTCGATCGCCGGACTGCCGTTGACCGACAGGTTGACGTCGTAGTTGCCCGGGCCATTCTGGTTATGGTGGTAGATGTCCAGCGTGTAGTAGCCACTGGCAGACGGTGTGAACGAACCGTTCAGGTTGGCCCCGGCGCCCCATGTAGTGGCCGCGATGTTCTTGCCACCAATGGTCACCAGCAGGCTGTCATCGCCAGTGCCGCTGAAGGTGTAGGTCTTACCGGCTTCGAGATAGATCAGGCCGGAAGTTTTCGACGCCGTGCCTTGGGCCACATCACCGCCGGATTGCACGTTACTGACGGTGCTGCTGGAATTCGGTGTGCCTGCAGCATCGATGACACTTTTCAGCGTGCCCGTAGCCGCGCCGCTGCCATCGGTGCCGAGGCCCGACAGGCCGGTCCAGACCTCTTTGATCAACCCCGTCGAGGCAACGTTGTTGCCGGTGACGTTCAGCGTTGGTGCGTCAGCCACCGGGGTGATGTCGACTTTCAAGGTCGCTTCAGTGCCCTGGTTGAAGCCGTCGGTAGGTTTGAACTGAATCTGCGCGTAGTCCAACGCCTTGTTGCCAACGCTGGTACCGCCATAACCGTCGGCGCCTGATTCATTGGCGGCGGGTACAAAGGTCAGTTTGCCCAGCGCGATATCCGCCTGGCTGATGGTCTGGCCCAAGATGACCTGCACGCCATTGAACAGCAGGGTGCCACCGCCCGATACCTGAGTGATGGTGATGCCGAGCGGGCTGTCGTTATCGACGTCGGTGACCTTGAAATCGTTCCAGCTCAGGGTGATGGTCGAGTCTTCGAGGCCGGTGACAGCGCCACCGATGGACACTGGCGCGTGGTCGTTGTCGAGGAGGGTGACGCTGGTCTTGTCGGTACTCAGTACCAGGTTTTCGAAGGTGTTGGTGCCCGAAACGCCCGTTAGTTGATTGACCACTGTCACCGGCTGGTTGATGACGTGGTTGTCCTGGGTGGTCACCACGGTGTTGCCGCTGGTTTGGTTGGCCGCCACTTTGACCACGGTGCCGTCAGTCAAAGTAAAGGTCAGGTCACCGTGATTATTGACCGGCAAGCCATCGGCGTTGGTCAGGGTCACGGTGTAAGTGATCTTGCCGCCTTCGGTGACGCTGGCGTTATCCACCGTCAGCTTGGCGACCACGTCGTTGATGCTGTCAGTGATGTTCGTGGTGACCAGGGACTTGTCCGGCACCAGGCTTTCAAACTTGCCGCCGCTGACTTGGTCGATGCTGGCGGTGACTTTGCCGGCATCCAGGTAGACGTCGTTTTTCGGTGCGTCCACGCTGACGTGGCCAGACACCGCATCCTTGAGGATGGTGATGATCGCGCCGTTGCTCAGCTTCACAGTCATGTCGCTGCCAGCGGCATGGGACAAGGTCGCGGTGTAGACGATCTGCCCGCCTTCCTGCACCGAACCGCTGGCGCTGAGGGTCAGGTTGGTGGTGTCGGCGGTGTCAGTGACTTTGGTGACGACGGCCGAGCGGTCGGTGTCGAGTTTTTCGAAATTGCCGCCAGTGCTGTTCGCGATGGCTGCGCGCACGTCCGGTGCGCCGGTGTAGATGTCATTCGGCACGGTGTACGGCACCGAACCGCTGGATTCGCCGGCCTTGATGTTGATCACCAGGCCATTGTTCAGCGTCACGGTCATTGCCGTGTCGGCCGGGTGGCTCAGGGTGGCGGTGTAGATGATCTGGCCACCTTCGCCGACGGTGCTCACGTCTGCGCTGAGCTTCAGCGTCGTGGTGTCGATGGTGTCATTGACGGTGGTGGTGTGCGTGGTCTGGCTGACGTCGAGCTTCTCGAAATTGCCGCCGCTGGTGCTGGCGATGCCGACGGTGATCTTGCTGCCGTCCTTGTAGACGTCATCGCCCGGCGCCGAAACGGTGATGGAACCCGACTTGTCGCCAGCCTTGACCACGACGCTCTCGCCGTTGCTCAACTTGACCGTCATGTCAGTGCCAGCGGCATTGCTGAGGTTGACGGTGTAAGTGATGTTGCCGCCTTCGACCACGTAGTCGCTGGCGGTCATGGTCACCTTGGTGGTGTCCACGGTATCGCTGATGGCGGTCGAGGTCGGGGTTTTGTCGGCGACCAGATTCTCGTAGTTGCCACCGGTCACTTTGGTAATGGCGTTGGTCAATGGATCGTGGCCGACCAGCACATCGTTCGGGGCTTTGACGGTGATCGAGGCACTGCTTTCACCGACCGCGATAGTGATTTTTTCACCGTTGGCCAAAGTGACGACCACGGCCTGGCCAGTGACCGGCGCAGTGACGGACGCGGTGTACACGACGTTGCCGCCTTCGGCCGTGTGCGCCGTGGCGGTCAGGGATACGGTGCTGTTGTTGATGGTGTCGGTCACGTCGGTGACGGCTGGTGTCTTGTCGACCACCAGGTTTTCGAAGTTGCCCCCGGTGGTTTTGGTGATGCTGGCGTCGACTTTGCCGGCGTCCTTGTATACATCATCCTTGGGCGCGGCGAAATTCACCGAGCCGGTGGTGGCGCCCTTCGCAATGTTGATCACGGCGCCGTTGCTGAGCGTCACACTCATAGCGGAACCCGCGGCATTCGTCAGGGTCGCGGTGTAGATAATCGAGCCGCCCTCGGCGACCGAACCGGTGGCGCTCAGTGTCAGGCCGGTGGTGTCTTTCGTATCGGCAACGGTGGTGACCGCTGGCGCGTAATTGACCGCGACGTTTTCGAAGTTGCCACCGCTTTGGCCGACAATGATCGCCGCGACTTTGCCGCCATCGACGTACGGCGTGTCAGCCGGTGCAGCGACGATGACCGAACCGCTGGCAGCGCCAGCGGCGATCTGTATGACCGCGCCGTTGCTCAACTTCACGGTCATGGCCGTGTCTGTCGGATTGCTCAGGGTTGCGGTGTAAGTGATCTGGCCACCTTCGCTGACGGTGTGGCTCGCCGACAGCGACAGCGACGTCGTGTTGATGGTGTCAAGGACGATGGTCGTGACGGACCCCTTGCTGACGTCGAGCTTCTCGAAGTTGCCGCCGCTGGCGTCGGTCACCTTCACGGTGAGCAAGGCCGGGTCCCTGTAGACATCGTCGGCAGGCGCCGCGATGGTCACCGAGCCTTTGGTCTGGCCGGCGGCAATGGTGATGGTCTCGCCGTTGCTCAGCTTGATGGTCACCGGGGTTTGCGCGGCATTGGTCAGGGTGGCGGTGTAGGTGATGTGCGAGCCTTCGAGCACCGCTATGTCAGCACTGAGGGTCAGGCGTGTGGTGTTGGTGGTATCAGCCACGTTGGTCACGGCCGGGGCCGGATCCTTGACCAGGTTTTCGAAGTTGCCACCCGCGGCATCCTTGATGGTGACTTCCACTTTGCCAGCGTCTTTATAGACGTCATCTTTCGGCGCATCGACCTTCACGGTGCCGGTGGTTTTACCGGCATCGATGGTGATGGTCGCGCCGTTGCTCAAAGTCACGGTCACTGGCGTGCCGGCAGGGTTGGTCAGGGTCGCGGTGTATACAATCGAGCCACCCTCGTTGACGTTGCCGGTAGCGGTCAGCGATACGGTGGTGGTGTCGATGGTGTCGGTCACGCTGGTGCTGACCGGTGTCTTGTCGGCGACCAGATTTTCGTAATTGCCACCGCTGACGTTGGTGATCGAGTTGGTGACCGGTGCGTGACCATTGACCACATCGTTCGAGACCACGGCATTGACGGTGCCGCTGCTTTTACCAATGTCGATGGTGATGGTCTGACCGTTGGCCAGGGTCACGATCACGGGCGAACCGGTGACCGGAGCACCGACCGATGCGGTGTAAACCACAGTTCCGCCCTCGGCCACGCTGCTGGTGGCGGTCAGGGTGACGGTCGAAGTGTCGAGGGTGTCGGTGACGCTGGTGACCGCGGCCGCCGGGTCTTTGACCAGATTTTCGAAGTTGCCGCCGGTGGCGTCCTTGATGGTCACTTCGACTTTGCCAGCGTCTTTGTAGACATCATCAGCTGGCGCCGGGACGCTCACGCTGCCCGTGGTCGCGCCCGCTGCGATGGTAATGACCGCGCCGTTGTTCAAGGTCACGGTGACTGGCGTGCCGGCCGGATTGGTCAGGGTCGCGGTGTACAGAATCTGGCCGCCTTCGGCCACTTCGGAGGACGCCGACAGGCTGAGGCCTGTGTCGTCCCTGGAGTCGGTGATGGTGGTCACGGCCGGTGTCGTACTCGACACCAGGTTCTCGAAGTTGCCGCCCGTGGCGCCGGTAATCGTGGTGGTGACGGTGCTGCCATTGTTATAGACGTCGTTGGCGGCGGTAGGCACGTTGACAGTGCCCGTGGTGTTGCCGGCGTCGATGGTGATGGTCGAGCCGTTGGACAGGGTGATGGTCACCGGGGTCTGAGCCGGGTTGGTCAGGGTCGCGGTGTACGTGATCACGCCGCCTTCGGTCACGCTGGCGGCAGCGCTCAGGGTGACGGTGGTGGTGTCGACGGTGTCGGTGACCTGGGTCACGGCTGGCGTTGTCGGCGGGGTGACGATGATGCCGTTGCCGCCTGTGGTGCCGGTAACGGTCACGTCGATCCGGGTCGGGTCGTTATAAACGGTGTCGTTCGGCGCGAATGGCACGTTGACGGTGCCCGTCAATTGGCCGGCCGGGATGACGATCACTGCGCCGTTGGACAAGGTGATGGTCAGGTCGGTCAGCGGCGCCTGGGTCAGGGTCGCGGTGTAAACCAGTACGCCGCCGGCCTCGGTGATGGTCGGCGTGGCGCTCAGGCTCAGGGTCGACTCACGTTGCAGGTTCGGGTTGGTGTCGGCTGTCTGGCCGCCGAAGGTGTCCTGTGCAGCCAAAGCCGCGGTGCCAAAGCCTGCGGTCGGGAAACCAATGGTCGGGTCCACCCGGCCAGCGGTTGCATCCAGCATCACGAAACTGTGGCCCCCACCTGCCGCGCCGCCCGTGCCGGCAGCGGTAGGGCCGGCGGCGGTGGCTTCGAGGTCGGTGGTCGGGTCGGCACCGGCCACGATGGCTTGTTGCAGTTCGTCAACCGACGGTGCGGCTTGAGCGGTCGCTTGCGCAAGGTCGGCGCCGGAGTCTGGCTGGCTGCCGCTCCACTGGGTATCGCGGCCCAGGTCCAGGGTCCGGCCATCAGCCAGTTCGAGCGTTACGGCACCCGATGCGCCAGTGTCTATCTGATCGCCAACCAACAGCCGATCGCCTTCAACGAGTACACGACGGACGCCCTCAGGGGACACCGCGAAAACTTGACCAACAATGCTTTTGACGATGGCAACAACACTGCTCATTGAAGACTCTCCGGGTAACGCATTCAGTTGACTTCCATGACCTGCCGGCTCTTTTGCCTGACCAGTCCTGGCGTACATTGAAACAGGGTAGACGCAACTTTGACGCGGCTATTCGTCAATAAACCGTCTATGTTTTTTCGCTATTAACTATATGCCAAACTATTGACCTTGCAGTTGTCATCCTAAACACTCGACCCCGTAATGTCACATTGATATTTGCCTGCGGAGTTGTCCTGCCGAGTGTGATCCAGTTCGAACTTTAAACTTTCCGACATACGGTCGCGCCAGATGCCATCATCCGCCGCGGCCGTGCGTTGTGAGGTGATTCACGACAAGTAATTGCGGGAATTCGAACCGTCCGTCTGCAACTGTTCAAGGCTTTACCCTTTGCTCTAGCCGCCACGTTTGTTGAGGCACAGCCATTGCGCAGACCATGCAACAGGCGCTGGATGTCCATTCGGAAATCCAGGCAGGTGTTAATAGTCGATTAGCCGCGGATTATCAGTTAAAGGCGGTTAAAGGGGGATACCTTCCACGGGTTGACCTGCTGGGCGGTTATGTTCGTGACGACAGTGACAACGTCACTACGCGAGAGGCTTCAAATAATAGTCGTTGGGAGACACTGAACCGTAGCGAGTCGAATTTGCGTTTGTCACAAAAGGTTTTCGACGGCTTTTCGACGTCCAGTGAAGTGGGGCGTCAATAATCCGCGGAGATCAAAAACATTCATTTATTTACTCAATACCGAATCAAGGCGACCATGGGCAAGTTGCTCAAGGGCCAGGGAGTGGTCGCACTGTTGGCCGCCATTGTGCGGAACAACGTGAAGCCGCAGGTTCAGCTCCCCGGGATGAATTGAGTCCTCCCTTTTTACCGTTAGCCAAGAGTGTCGAGCGTGGAATCAGAAGTCAGTCGAGTCGAACTCATCCATGATCCACGCACGCTGCATGACGATCCGTTACTGGATGGCTTGCTAGCCCTCTGCACTCTGCATCAGAAGCCGGCCAGCGCCGCGATGTTGACCACCGGCCTGCCGTTGCCCAAGCAACACCTGAGCGTCGAATTGCTGCCCCGCGCAGCCGCGCGCGCCGGCCTGCAAGGGCGGGTGTTGCAACGCAAGCTTGAGCAGATCCCGGCGATCGCGATGCCGGCGTTGCTGTTACTCAAGGAGGGTCGCAGCGCCGTTCTCCTCGGCTGGCAGGGTGACGATCAGGCTCGCGTGTTGCTCAGCGAAAGCGATGGTGGCGAAAGTGTTGTCAGCCGCCAATTGCTGGCCGACGACTACACCGGCAAAGTGTTTTTCGCCCAACCCCAGCATAAATTCGACGTCAATCACGGCACGCTGATCCCGCGCGCGCGCTCGTGGTTTCGCGACACCCTCAAGCGCTCGCGCTGGCTGTACGCCGACGCCATCGCCGCGAGTTTCCTGATCAACATCATCGCCATGGCCGCGCCGCTGTTCGTGATGAACGTCTACGACCGCGTTGTACCGAACCAGGCCGAATCGACCCTGTGGGTCTTGGCCATCGGCATCACTGGCGCTTATTTGTTCGACCTGATCCTCAAAAGCTTGCGCAGCCTGTGCCTGGACCTGGCCGGTAAAAAAACCGACCTGATCATCTCCGCCACGTTGTTCGAACGCATCGTCGGTATGGCCATGAAATACCGACCGGCCCGGGTCGGCAGCTTCGCCCAGAACATCCATGAGTTTCAGAGCCTGCGCGACTTCCTCGCCTCGTTGACACTGACCAGCCTGATCGATCTGCCGTTTACGCTGCTGATCTTCATGGTCATTGCCATTCTCGGCGGGCACCTGGTGTGGATTCCGGTGCTGGCATTCCCGATTGCCTTGTTGATCGGTTATGCCCTGCAGAAACCGCTGGTGGCGACCATGGAACGAACCATGGCCCTGGGCGCCGAGCGGCAATCGAGCCTGATCGAAACCCTTGCCGGCCTTGACGCGGTGAAGGTCAACAACGCCGAAAGCGAACGCCAGTATCAGTGGGAGCAGACCATCGGCACCCTCAGTCGCCTCGAACTGCGGGTGAAAATGCTCTCCGGCCTGGCGATGAACATCACCTTGCTGATCCAGCAACTGGCCGGGGTGATCATGATCGTCTTCGGCGTGTACCAGATCATCGCCGGCAACCTGAGCATGGGCGGCCTGATTGCCTGCTACATGCTCAGCGGTCGCGCCCTCAGCCCGCTGGCTTCGTTGTCCGGCCTGCTGACCCGTTACCAGCAGGCGCGAGTGACCATGACCTCGGTCGATCAAATGATGGAGCTGCCGCAAGAGCGCAACTTCGAAGAGCGCCCACTGAGCCGCAAGACACTGCAAGGTGCCATCGAGTGCCGGCAGTTGAATTTCACCTACCCGGGCCAGCAGAACCTGGCGCTGAAAAACATCAACCTGACCATCAAACCGGGCGAGAAGATTGGCATCATCGGGCGCAGCGGTTCGGGCAAAAGCTCTCTGGCCAAACTGGTGGTTGGGCTGTATCAGCCGGACGACGGCGCGCTGTTGGTGGATGGCGTCGATATCCGGCAGATCGACGTGAGCGAATTGCGCCACAACATCGGCTACGTGGCCCAGGACATCCAATTGCTGGCAGGCACCTTGCGCGACAACCTGGTGTCGGGCGCACGTTATGTCGAAGACGAATTGGTCCTGCAAGCCGCCGAACTGGCAGGCGTGCATGAGTTCGCTCGCCTGCACCCGCAAGGCTATGAACTGCAAGTCGGTGAGCGTGGGCAGAACCTGTCCGGCGGTCAGCGCCAGAACGTTGCGCTGGCCCGCGCATTGCTGCTCGACCCGCCGGTGCTGCTGCTCGACGAACCCACTAGCGCCATGGATAACACCGGCGAAGAACGCCTCAAACAACGCCTCGCGGCGGTGATTGAAAGCAAGACCGTGGTGCTGGTCACGCACAGGGCGTCACTGTTGTCGTTGGTGGACCGCCTGATCGTTATCGACCGTGGACAGATTCTCGCCGATGGCCCGAAAGCCGCCGTGATGGAAGCGTTGAAGAAGGGGCAGATCAGTGTTGCTTAAGACGGGTTTCAAGGATTCTATCGGTCGTTACTTCAAAGGCTCCGAGTCGCTGCATGAGCAGCCATTGCCCGAGGTTAAAAAAGCCCTGATCGAAGACGCGCCGCGTGTGGTGCGGCTGACGATCTGGGCGATCATCGCCTTCTTCGTGTTCCTGATGCTCTGGGCCAATTACGCCGTGATCGATGAGGTCACCAAGGGCGACGGCAAGGCGATTCCTTCGTCCAAGATCCAGAAAATCCAGAACCTTGAAGGCGGTATCGTCTCCGAACTGTTCGTCAAGGAAGGGCAGATCGTTGAGGCGGGTGCGCCGCTTCTTCGCCTGGACGACACGCGCTTTGCCTCCAATGTCGGTGAAACCGAAGCGGATCGCTTGTCGATGTTGCTGCGGGTGGAGCGCTTGAGCGCGGAAGTCGACGACCGACCGCTGAATTTTCCGGCCGATGTGCTCAAAGCCGTACCCGGTCAGGCCGCCAGTGAAGAGTCGCTGTACACCAGCCGTCGCCAGCAACTGCACGATGAAATCGGTGGTTTGCAGGAGCAGTTGATCCAGCGTCAGCAAGAGCTGCGCGAGTTCACCTCCAAGCAGTCGCAGTACCGAAATGGTCTGGCGTTGCAACGTCAGGAAATCAGCATGTCCGAGCCGCTGGTGGCCCAGGGCGCGGTGTCGCCGGTCGAGGTGTTGCGACTCAAGCGCGCCGAAGTCGAAACCCGCGGGCAACTGGACGCCACGACGCTGGCCATTCCTCGCGCCGAATCGGCGATCAAGGAAGTGCAGCGCAAGATCGACGAGACGCGCGGCAAATTCCGCAGTGAAGCCCTGACCCAACTCAACGAAGCGCGCACCGATCTGAACAAGGCCCAGGCCACCGGCAAAGCGCTGGAAGACCGGGTCAGCCGGACGCTGGTGACATCGCCGGTGCGCGGCATCGTCAACAAGTTGCTGGTGAACACCATTGGCGGCGTGATCCAGCCGGGCAGCGACCTGGTGGAAATCGTGCCGCTGGACGACACCTTGCTGGTCGAGGCAAAAATCCGCCCGCAAGACATCGCCTTCCTGCACCCGGGGCAAGAGGCGACGGTGAAGTTCACGGCGTACGACTACACCATTTATGGTGGGCTCAAAGCCAAGCTCGAACAGATCGGTGCCGACACCATCACCGATGAAGACAAGAAAACCACGTACTACATCATCAAGCTGCGCACCGATCGCAGCCACTTGGGGACAGATGAAAAGCCGCTGCTGATCATTCCAGGGATGGTGGCGTCGGTGGATATCATCACCGGCAAGAAGTCGGTGCTCAGCTATTTGCTCAAGCCGATCATTCGGGCGCGGGCTGAGGCGCTGCACGAGCGGTAGTTCCCGGTTGTGGCTGCCGGCCTCATCGCGAGCAAGCTCGGCTCCTACAGGGATCGCGTTATGATCGTTCCCACGCTCTGCGTGGGAATGCCGCCGGTAATTCCTGTAGGAGCCGAGCTTGCTCGCGATGGCGGCGCCAAGGACAACACACCTCAAAAGCCATATCGTTATTCGCTAACGGTATTTAAATTTCAATTCTTATATCTATAAAGTCACTCTCCTGCGTACCTGCCGACCAATCGGCGCGCCGCACGACACGAACCAACACGGGACCTCCGTGAGTTTCTTGATCGACGTGCGCGCCCTTGAGCGTGCCGTGCGTGGGAGTGATTTTTATGTCAGCCGTCTCTTTCTCTTCAGGGCATGCCGCTCAAGGCATCGCGCCACAAACCTTCGACATCCGCCCGTTCAGTGGCGCTGTCGGTGCCGAAATTATCGGTCTCGACCTGTCTCGCCCGATCAATGACCAGGACTTCGCCCGCATCCACCGCGCGCACCTGGATCATCACGTCGTGGTGTTCCGCGAACAGCGCATTACCCCCGAGCAGCAAATCGCCTTCAGTCGTCGTTTTGGTGTGTTGCAGATTCACGTGCTCAAACAATTCCTGCTGGCCGGGCATCCGGAAATCCTCATCGTTTCCAACATCATCGAAAACGGCCAATCCATCGGTCTCGGCGACGCTGGCAAGTTCTGGCACTCCGACCTTTCCTACAAAGAACTGCCCAGCCTGGGTTCGATGCTGCACGCACAGGAGCTGCCGTCCGAGGGCGGCGACACCTTGTTCGCCGATATGCACAACGCCTGGGACAACCTGCCGCAAGCCTTGCGCAATGCGGTTGAAGGCCGCTCGGCGGCGCACTCCTACACGGCGCGCTACAGCGAGACCAAATTCGAAGGCAACTGGCGTCCGACATTGACGCCCGAGCAACTGGCTCAGGTCGCCGAAGTGGTTCACCCGATTGTGCGCACCCATCCGGAAAACGGCCGCAAGGCGTTATTTGTCAGCGAAGGGTTCACCACCCGCATCGTCGGTTTGCCGGATGACGAGAGCCAGCAACTGCTCGACGAACTCTACGCCCACAGCGTGTTGCCGCAAAACATCTACCGCCATCAGTGGCAGCCCCACGACCTGGTGTTTTGGGACAACCGCTCGCTGATTCACCTTGCCGCCGGATGCCCAAGCCATCTGCGCCGCAAGCTGTATCGCACCACCATCCAGGGCGACGCGCCTTTCTGATTTGTCGGAGATTTGATCATGTCCAAACGTCTTCCATTTGCACCACTGGCGGCGGCCATTGGCCTGGGGTTCAGCCTGATCGCCGGTAGCCTGGTGGCGCCCACCGCAGCTCACGCCGAAGGTGAAATCCGCATCGCCGAGCAGTTCGGCATCGTCTACCTGTTGCTCAACGTGGTGCGCGATCAGAACCTGATCGAGAAGTACGGCAAGCAGGAAGGCATCGACATCAAGGTCGACTGGACTCAACTGTCCGGCGGCGCGGCGGTCAACGATGCGCTGCTCTCCGGCTCGATTGATATCGCTGGCGCGGGCGTCGGCCCGCTGTTGACCATCTGGGACCGCACCCACGGCAAGCAGAACGTCAAGGCCGTGGCCTCCCTCGGCAACTTCCCTTACTACCTGGTGAGCAACAATCCCAAGGTCAAAACCATCGCCGATTTCACCGAAAAGGACCGCATTGCGGTGCCTGCGGTGGGGGTGTCGGTGCAATCGCGGTTCCTGCAATACGCAGCTGCCAAGCAGTGGGGCGACAAGGAATTCAATCGCCTCGACAAGTACACCATCGCCGTTCCGCACCCGGATGCCACGGCGGCGTTGGTGGCCGGGGGCACCGAGTTGTCCGGGCACTTCTCCAACCCGCCGTTCCAGGATCAGGAGCTGGCCAATCCCAACGTCCACGTGGTGTTGAACTCCTATGACGTGCTCGGCCCGAACTCGCCGACGGTGCTGTTCGCCACCGAGAAATTCCGAGACGAGAACCCGAAAACCTACAAGGCCTTCATTGCCGCGCTGTCTGAAGCGGCTGAATTTGCGCAGAACGATAAAGGCGCGGCCGCCGACACTTACATCCGGGTCACCAACGCGAAAATCGACCGCGCTGCGCTGCTGAAAATCATCGACAACCCACAGTTCGAATTCAGCGTCACACCGAAAAATACCTATCCGTTGGCGGAATTCCTCTACCGCGTCGGCGCGATCAAAAACAAACCGGATTCGTGGAAGGACTACTTCTTCCAGGACACCAAGCCACTGCAAGGGAGCTGATCGAAATGAACGCCCCTTTGCAAGGCCACACGGTCAGCAATCCGGCCACGGCAGCCCAGGCGCTGCTGTCGGTCGACAACGTCAGCCTCGAATACCGCACGCCGCAGCGTGTGGTTCGGGCGACCCATCAAGTCAGTTTTGAAATCGACCCGGCGGACCGCTTCGTATTGCTTGGCCCTTCCGGCTGCGGCAAATCGACGTTGCTCAAAGCGGTCGCCGGGTTCATTGAGCCCTGTGAAGGCGAGATTCGCCTGCAAGGCCAGACCGTCAGCGCACCGGGGCCGGACCGGATCGTGGTGTTCCAGGAATTCGATCAACTGCCACCGTGGAAAACCGTCAAACAGAACGTGATGTTTCCGCTGCTGGCGTCTAAAACCCTGAAGCGCAAAGAGGCTGAAGAACGGGCGCTGCACTACCTCGACAAGGTGGGTCTGGCGGCGTTTGCCGATGCCTATCCGCACACGTTGTCCGGCGGCATGAAAGCGCGCGTGGCGATTGCCCGGGCGCTGGCGATGCAACCGAAAATCCTGCTGATGGACGAACCCTTCGCCGCTCTCGATGCACTGACTCGCCGCAAGATGCAGGAAGAATTGCTGCTGCTCTGGGAGGAGGTGCGCTTCACGTTGCTGTTCGTCACCCACTCCATCGAAGAAGCGCTGGTGGTGGGCAATCGCATTCTGCTGCTGTCGCCACACCCTGGGCGCGTGCGGGCGGAAGTCCACAGCCATCAATACGATTTGCACAGCCTTGGCGGCGTGGCTTTCCAGGAATCGGCGCGGCGCATTCATCGGTTGTTGTTCGATGAAGGCCAGTCGCCGGAAACCGCACGCGAGCTGGATTTCGCCGACATTCGCATCGCTTATTGAGCCATTGAGAGGACTGCCCGATGAGCCATTTATCATCTGCGCGTGAAGAGTTTGAAACCGTTTTACAGCCGCTGACAAGCGTACCGCTGGAGCGTGAATTGCCGCTCGGTCAACGCCTGTGGCAGCAGGGCTGGATTCGTAAAAGCCTGATTCTTGTGTTGTTGGCGGTGCTGTGGGAAGTGGTCGCCCGGGTTCAAGGCAACGACCTGTTGCTGCCGAGTTTTGTGCAAACCGCTAGTGCGCTGTACGACGGCTTGCTCAGTGGTGAACTGCTGGGCAAAGTCTGGATTTCGTTGGTGGTGTTGCTCAAGGGGTACCTGATCGGCATCGTCCTGGCGTTCGCGCTGACCACCCTCGCGGTATCGACCCAGTTCGGTCGCGACCTGCTCAGTACATTGACCTCGATGTTCAACCCGCTGCCGGCGATTGCGTTGCTGCCGTTGGCATTGCTGTGGTTCGGCCTGGGGCAGAACAGTCTGATTTTCGTGCTGGTGCATTCGGTGCTTTGGGCCTTGGCCCTGAACACCTATGCCGGGTTTCTCGGCGTCTCGGAAACCTTGCGCATGGCCGGGCGCAATTACGGCCTCAAGGGCATGCGCTTCGTGCTGTTCATCCTGATTCCGGCCGCGCTGCCGTCAATTCTCGCCGGGTTGAAAATCGGCTGGGCGTTTGCATGGCGCACGTTGATCGCCGCAGAACTGGTGTTTGGCGCCACCAGCGGCAAGGGTGGGTTGGGCTGGTACATCTTTCAGAACCGCAATGAGCTGTACACCGACAAGGTCTTTGCCGGGTTGGCGGTGGTGATCCTGATCGGGTTGCTGGTGGAGAACCTGGTGTTCGACACGTTGGAGCGGGTGACGGTGAAGCGGTGGGGGATGCAGCGTTAAGTTTTTCGGTGTCTGGTTTTCCTTTTTCATTCAGATGACCGTGCAGGGCGCATTGCTGGCGACTCAGGAGCAGTTTGTCGAGGACTCGACCGGGGAATCGCTGGACGTTGTTACCGTCGACGAATAACGCAGTACGCACAATTCCAATCCTCAGAAACGAAAAAACCGGCCGAACAGACTGTGTGAAAACGCGCTGAAGGCCAGCCCAACAAACGCCCCGACTTGTTCGGGGCGTTTGTTTTGGTGCGGGCGACAGGCGAAAAAAGCCTTTCAGCCCATTAACGCCATCAATTGGCGGGCCCCGAGCACACTAATTGCGCGTTTTA
>Ga0157370_10001092_pt1 | contig 34020 bp, 16 predicted proteins | sample C35metaG_FD_113463 | JGI IMG/M metagenome (GOLD analysis project Ga0157370, IMG submission 113463) | Corn rhizosphere microbial communities from Kellogg Biological Station, Michigan, USA - C3-5 metaG | ecosystem: Host-associated > Plants > Roots > Rhizosphere > Soil | place: USA: Michigan... | reverse complement strand
TAACTCAATGGGAACTAAAGTTACTGTTGTTGAGTTTATGCCAAACATCGTTCCTGTAGAAGATGAAGATATATCAAAACAATTTGAGCGTTCGCTTAAAAAATCAGGTATCGAGATCATGACTAATTCTTCTGTAGAGAAAGTTGACACTTCAGGCCCTGGTGTTAAAGCTACGGTTAAAACAGCTAAAGGTGAAGAAATCCTTGAAGCTGATATCCTTCTTTCTGCGGTAGGTATTAAATCTAACATCGAGAACATAGGTCTTGAAGAAGTTGGTATCGCTACAGACAGGGATAAAGTATTGGTTAACTCATACTACCAGACTAACATACCGGGTTACTATGCAATTGGAGATATCGTACCGGGCCAGGCGCTTGCACATGTTGCTTCAGCAGAAGGTATCCTTTGTGTTGAAAAAATAGCAGGCCTTCACGTAGAGCCTCTTGATTACGGAAACATTCCGGGTTGTACTTATTCTACTCCTGAGATTGCTTCAGTAGGCCTTACAGAAAAACAGGCTAAAGAAAAAGGTTACGAACTTAAAATAGGTAAATTTCCGTTCTCTGCTTCAGGTAAAGCTAAAGCTGCAGGTACACCTGATGGTTTTGTTAAAGTTATATTTGACGCTAAATATGGTGAGTGGTTAGGATGCCATATGATTGGTGCAGGTGTTACCGATATGATTGCAGAAGCTGTTGTTGCAAGAAAACTTGAAGCTACAGGTCATGAGATCATTAAGTCTGTTCACCCTCACCCTACTATGAGCGAGGCTATCATGGAAGCTGCTGCAGCTGCTTATGATGAAGTTATCCACTTGTAATAAGTTTAGAACAATCGGAACATAATATAAAAATCCGCTTTGAATTTTCAGAGCGGATTTTTTTTAGTCTATAAATTATATCTTATGTATTTAGCCATACTACCCATTTTTACTTTTGTAGCTGGTATAGTCGCTTTAACAATATATAACACCAAACAAAATAAGAGGAAACAAGAAATATTGATAAGCACATTTGGTAACAGTTTTCTTTTCAATAAAAAATTTGTGCGCGCCGATGTTTTCACAAGTGGCAGAAAAAATACTTCTCTAATTTTCAATGCATGTCATATATACACAACAGATGACGCCCTATTAATTTTTGGATATAAAGACTTAGGCATTTTTACAATAGAAATTGTTCCGCTAATCCTAACAAATAATCCTCAAAAATATTATTATTTATCAGGCTCAGCTACCATAATCAAACCTAAGAAATTCAATCTTAATTCTTTTAATAGTGACGTTTATATTGAATATGGAGAGTCAGGTTGGCAAACGACTAATGTAGAGATACGACTAATAAAGCTAACCCCGGAAGAAAAACAACATCTACTCTTTTTACAATAAGGCTATTCCGCATTTTATTTTACTAAAAATTTCGTAATTAACAAGACGTAATGATTACTCCATTATTACTTTTGTAAATTTAATATCCTTAAAAAACGGATATGAGCAAACTTAAAAAGAAGGCAAAGAAAAGCAGTTCCAAAAAGAATAAACTGGGTGTAAAAAATTCTTTAGTAAATAATATCAATGCGCGAAAGCGAAAAGGTATTTCCCGCACAAAGAAAAAGTCTAAAGTTTCTAAAAAGTCATATAAGAAGATGAAAAAGAACTGGGGCAGGAAAAAGAAACGTAAATAAACTTATACCGTCTTCAACGCTGCAATCAGTAAATCGATATCTTCTTTTGTATTAAAATGGCTAAACGAAATACGTAATGATGGCTTTTTAATATCTTCCTCAGAAAGGATTTCTTTCAGCACATGCGAAGGCTTTACACTACCTGACTGACATGCACTCCCTCTTGATACCGCTACACCCTGCATATCAAGATGAAACAATATCATAGAAGTTTTATCATCTGTCAACGGAAGCATAACATTTATAATGTTGTAAAACAGGTTGTCGTTATCGCCGTTAATTTTATATCCGGGAAAATAAGTATCCATCTGCTCGATGAAATACTGTTTCAACGAACTGATATAAGCCTTTTCTTCTTCCAGGTTTTTATAGGATAGCTCAAGGGCTTTAGCCATTCCTCCTATCTGGTGAATTGCTTCTGTACCGGCACGGAAACCTTTTTCCTGTTCTCCTCCGTAGATCATGGGTTTAAGCGGAGTATTTTTTTTCACATAGGCAAACCCAACTCCTTTTGGTCCGTGAAATTTATGGGCACTCGCCGCAAGAAAATCTACAGGAAGGCTACTTAAGTCTAAAGGCGTTTTACCAATAGACTGAACAGTATCAGTATGAAAATAAGCATTATGCTGTTTACAAATACGTCCTACTTTATCAATATCCAGCACAGTACCGGTTTCATTATTGATATGCATGAGGCTTACAAGCGTAGGAACGTCTTCAGAAAGTAGCTTCACCAAGTGGGTAACATCTGCGCTTCCATCGGGTAAAAGATTTACATAATCTACCTTAACACCGTATTGACTTTGCATTTCTATAACAGAATTCAAAACCGAATGGTGCTCTATCCTGCTGCTTATAATACGCTTAATACCTAAATCCCTTACAACGCTGATAATAATCCAGTTATTAGCCTCTGTACCGCATGAAGTAAAAATTATTTCACGTGCCTCTGCCTTAATAAGCCCAGCAATGGTTTTACGTGCCGTTTCTACCAATACCTTGGCGGTTCGTCCAAAACTGTGCGTAGACGAAGGGTTACCATAATTTTCGGTAAGTATTTGCGTTATTTCCTGTACTACTTCCGGTCGTAATGCCGTAGTAGAAGCGTTGTCAAGATATGCTTTTTTCATTAGTGCAAATTTACAGAAAAAACCCGTAGCGATTTTATTTTACACTACCGTGATACAAAACATTTCTAAAACTGATTAAAAACATTATTTTTGTTCAAAATACCTTGTATGAAAAAGATATTCTGCATTATTGCTGCCTTTGCATTGCTAACCGGATGTGATGACGGCGACATGACTTATAAAACATTTGACTTTACAGGAAAAGATGTAAATACCTGTACATTGGCTACAGACGCTACAACATTAAAATATAATAAACTAAACGGCTCTGAAGGTCTTGTACTTGAGCTTGCACCTACCGCTTTTAAAAATCAATCCACATTAGATCCTGTTACTAACCAACAGGTACCATATATTATAGATATCACTCCATCGGGCACAAATAAGCTTACCTATAATAATTACAGTACAGATGCCATTGCCAAACAGTCTATTTGCAGTTCTGTAGTCGATCAGAGCGCTGAAGTATGGAAAGGTGAAGGTAAACTATCAGTAGTTACAGAGGTATTAAAAAATGCTACTACCGGAAAGATTATAGGATATACACATGTGGTTACTATGCAAAACATTTCATTTTATAATGGCGATGAAACTATTATAATTAACAACAATGTTTTTGGAAAAATTGAAAGACGTTTCGATTTTAAATTTCAATTTGCAATTGGAAATCCTCCTACTCCTAATCTTGAAAAATGTACCGACAACAATTTGCTTTATACATTAAATGCAAACGAAGTTCTTTCTCTAAAAGTTGCCGATTATATAAATTTATATGCAGATGCAGACTTTATTGACAACGTAAAAACACTACCGCTTGGTACTGTAAACGAACTTACTTTTTCTACGTTTACTTCTAACCTAACAAAACAGGCTGTGTGTGAATCTGCGGGAGGACCGGCACCGGCAATCCCTAATAAAGAAAAATGGAAAGCAACTACGGGTACTCTTAGAATAAAAAGGAGAACAGAAGCAGGTGGATTTGTTTATGATTTTTATTTAGTAGATACGCAATTCACTAATACAAAAACTACTGAAACTTTTAATTTAGATGATATAGCCGTGCTGAACACTGCTGAAGATGCCTACTACTTTGGTACTATAGTTCAGGCTGATTAGTTACTCCAATGACATAAAAAAACTCCCCTGTTAATAGCAGGGGAGTTTTTTTATATTTATTTATTATTTATTCTTATCGATTTGGATTTTGCTTTATGTATACTTCGGTAGCGCCTAAACCATACTTTTGGTAATCGGCATCCCGAAAATCTATGCCCTCATAACGACCGAATAAAAAGTCAAGTTCTGCTTTAAGAATCCCTTCCCCAACTCCGTGTATAAAGACTACTTTTTGCATCCTGTTTTTTATGGCAAATTCAAGCTGACGTTTAGCCGTTTCTGCCTGTAGTGTAAGGATGTCATAATTAGACATTCCTCTTTTATTAGGGACCAGTTTTTCTATGTGAAGATCTACTTCAAGTACAAATTCGTCTTTTCTGGATTTCTTTTCCTTAACAAAGCTGCGTTTCTTCGGCTCTTCTTTTTCCCTAAGTACAGAACTAACACTTTGCGAAGAAAAAAAGGATTTTAAATCGTTAGTATTTGTTTTTATAAGTTCAGTTTCATCAAAAGAAAGCTCAAAACCCTCTTTCGTTTCTATAACTATCTTGCCGGCTTTAAAACCTTTTACACGACCACTAAAAGAATCGTCGAGCACTGTAACTTCATCTCCTATCTTAAACATCACCTTCCTCCTCTATGGTATTATTTTCCTGATTTTTGCTCGGAACTTTAGACATAAGTTTCATCAGGCCCATCATAAAGATAACGATACACCCTATCATTATAAACAAATTAGGATGCCCGGTAGACTGTTCGTATAACGCAACAAAAGCTGCCGCAAAAAACAGGACAATATAGATGGTTTTCATTTCAGGAAAAATATAAGTTATACAATCATGCCATATAGCAGCACTAACATTTTGCAAATATATACTTTCTCAATAATTTAGGTCTAAATTTAGAAGTAGATATTACAATCAGGTAATTCTTTTTTAATCCTTTCTTTTTCTATTTCACTTATAGGATTACCGGTAAGTATAAGCGTTTTTAGAGCAGTCATTCCGCTAATAGTAGCAGGTAGCTGCTTTATGTTATTATGTGCCAGTGAAAGAAACTGAAGCTTATCCAGTTTATTCATGCTTTCAGGCAACAAAGTAAGTTTATTATAATCGGCAACTATAGTTTTAAGCAGTTTCAGATTACCAATATTATCAGGGAAATTCTGAAGTTGGTTGTATTCTATATTAAGCTCTTCTAAAGATTGCAATTTTATCCATTCACCATCAAATTCATTAAACTGATTACGGCCCAAATGAAGTATTTTCAGTTTTTTAAGATTTGAAATTTCTTCGGGCAAATAACTAAGCTGATTATTATCTAAAGCTAAAACTAAAAGGTTATTGCAATTTCCTATTTTCCCTGTAATAGCTGTAAATGTATTTTGAGAAAGGTATAAATATTCAAGCTTCTTTAATTTTTCAATTGCATCTGGTAGCGTTGTTATCTCATTATCGGAAAGATTAAGATGAACAAGATTTTTAAATACTCCTATTTGAGAGGGTATATATTTTAAAGCATTTCCCTGTAAATTAATTATTCCAAGTTTCGTTTGATGAAACAAGACATCATCCCAATGTTCAAGGTTATTGCCCATTAAATTTACAAACGTTAGCCCTTTTAGCCTGTCAAGCTCATCAGGTAAATTTAAATAATGTTTATCCCTGAGATTTAGCTGGGTAACATCTGATGCTGCTAACGCATCAGTCATACTATAGTATACCGGTGCCTTTAACGGATTAACATTCTGAGCTTTACCTGAAAAGGTAATAGCCAAAAACAAAATCGCTGAAATAAATTTTGAATCCATATTTAAATTAAAAAAGGACCGGTATTTACTACCGGTCCTAAAAAAATTAATGTAACTATTTAGTTTCTTTTAATCAATTTGTAAGTACCTGTTTTATCACCCACATTTACGCGGATAACAAAAACCTGCTCCCCTGCAGCTGCAGAAAGATTAAGATCTAATTTCTGGCTTCCGCCGATAGATTGTCCTTTAGTTTCAGAAACTTTTCTGCCTACCATATCATATACTTCAACAGAAACATCATTTCCTGCCTCTCCATTAATTTCTACAGTTACTTTACCATCTGTAGGGTTTGGATATAAGCTAACCATTCCTTTAAGTGCATTAGGAGTATCAATCCCTAAAACTTCTTCAACAAGTATATAATCTGTCTTAGCAGCAGGTAAACTTGTACCACCCGGATTAGCTGCAACTAAGCTTACATTATATGTACCTGCAGCAGCATAAGTAACTGTTGGAGTTTTTTCAGTAGAAGTTGCAGGAGTACCGCCTTCAAACGTCCAGTTCCATGTTGTAGGGTTGTTAGTACTTATATCTGTAAATGTTACCGTCTGTCCCTGATCTACAGTTGTAAAGTTTGCAGTAAAGTCTGCCATTGGAGTTTGTGCCCCAAGATTTTCATTAAGTGCAAATACTACAGTCGCAGAAGCGTTAAAACTAACATCAGTAAATGTTGCATCTTGTTGTACAGCATTAGTATTGCTAGGATGTTGTACAGAGAAGAAACCATATTTAAAATCCGGAGTGAATGTTAAACCTGTAGGTTCTGAACCTGCCGGCATAGAAGCAAACAATTTAATGTTAGGAACGCTTTGTGTGTGGTCAGGGCGTATTACCCAGATGTAGTTTAGTCCACCATCCTGAAGCACCCAAAGGTTACCTTTATCATCAAACGTAAGGTTATCGTTACCGTCAGCCCATGGCTCACTCACTACACCTGTAGCAGTAGTAATATTATAATTCATACCTCCTGCAAATACTTCAAATTCAGAGATTGTGCTACCATTATCTTTAAAGCTGTAAATACGGTTTTTACCTTTACTTGTAAAGTATATTTTACCGTTAATTGGGTTTATCTCACAATCTTCAACACCGTTAAAGTAGGTACCGCCAAGAGTTTGTGCAACTGTACGAAGGTTATTACGATCTTCTTTTGTCGTGTTAGGAACAAGTATCCATCTTGCAGTAGCAGAACTTGGCTCATCATCAGAAAGATCAAGATCAAGCTTAAGCACATATACTTTACCTGAAGTAAAATTATTAGGTACATCAGCTACAAATTTGTAAACACAATGTGTACCACCATCTTCACCGTAGTATGCTGTAGTACCATCGGGAGTAATAACTATGTTCTCGTGGTTCATTCTTCCAAGAGCCCAAAGTTTTTCTTTTTTATTATTACCGTATTCTTTAACAGAAGCTGTAGTAGGATCAATCTCAACAAACCATCCAAGGTCAATATAACCGTCACCATTAACATCTGCAGAGCCTGAATCTTCTTCGGTAGTAATTACAGTACCCCATGGTGTAATACCTCCTGAACAGTTTCTTGAAGTAGTTACAAGGTCTGTATTATACATATCTACAGCTTTAGAATCGTCTAAAACCCAAAGTTTTTTATTCTCGTCAAGGTGTACTGTAAGCATAGAAACGCCACCTGGTGTTTCTTCCTGATTTACAGAAATATGTCCCGTAGTACTGCTACCCGCAGTAGGAACGAATCCTGTAAAGTCATTATTACCCGGTACAATTCCACCGCCTGTCATATAAGACCATCCTTCTTTAAATAGAATCTGGTAACGAAATTCAGGAGCTATGATAAGATGATCTAACTGAGCTGTTGGGTTTATAGAAGTAAAACATCCTATATGATCTTCTTCACAGTTTAATGTAAGTGCCGGGTTTATGTTTTTGATGTAAAGATCAAAACTAATATCAGAACTTGAAGCATCGGCATTATGTACTTCTACAGCAATCCTGTTGACACCTGTCTGGAATGCAGTTTTAGGTACTTTGTGAGTAAAATATCTTTTCTCGTCAGCATTTCCAATAGTTGTTGAAGCATAGGTGTGATAATCTGTAGGCTCAACCGGCATGTTATCCCTGTAAACTTCTACGCCGTTTACATAAACAATTACACCATCATCTCTTCTTAAACCGAATTCTACAAACTCAGTAAGGGAAGATGGGTTAACATCAACATCTTTGTAGAAATAAGTGGTAGCAAATTTGTTGTTCTCATCAGCACCAAAAGATATTGCTGTTACAGCAGGATCACCATAACCAAGTGGTGCAGTTCCTGTCAACCATCCTGCATTTGCACCTGCAGGCATATTCCAGTCTGTAGCGTCCTGGCTTGTACCGTTATCAAGGTACTTCCACTGTGATCCTTTTGCTACCGGATATATACCGTCCTGGGCATACATAGCTCCCGAAAGCAAAATGCTTACTAATAGTAAACGTTTTTTCATAATAAATAGATTTTAGTTTTTGTTACAACAAAAGTAAAATCGCAAGGTTCCCTGTATCTGATGAATAGCTTAAGTTTAGATTAAGCTAACCCAGCTTTCTTTACGTAAAGCTTACGTAGAGGTTACTAATTAAACCTATTATAAATAAGGGCTTAGATTATTTTGAAGCAGACTTTCTTACCGGTACATCATTCAAAGCCCTGATAAAAGATATAAGTTCTTTCTTCTCTTTATCAGAAAGATTTAAAGGATCCGGAGATAATGTCTGGTTAACTACGTTTAGCCCAAGGCCTCCACCCCCACCGTTATTGTAAAAGTCTACAACCTCCTCAAGTGTGGTATAAGCACCATTATGAAAATAAGGAGCAGTAAGACCTGCATTTCGTACCGAATTAGTCTTAAATGACTTTTCGTATATCCAGGCATATTCACTTAATATAGTGTTAGCCCATCGCCCTTCATCGCCATCCAGTGTTGGCTTAGCTGCTTTAGGATCAGCTAATACGCCAAGTATTTCACTTTCATTTTCATTATATAAAGGTGGCACGAGCCCGGCAAAGGTTGGCGCAAAATGACAGGTAGCACAATTAGCTTTTCCCATGAAAAGATTAAAGCCGTTTTTAACTTCCTGATCCATTTCCTGAGATTCTCCTCTTATATATTTATCAAAAGGACTGTTGAACGAGCGCAACGAAAGTACATAAGACGCCAGTGCTTTTGAGAATTTTTCGCGTGTTATTTTTCCTTTGCCAAATACATTTTTAAACTGAGCTGCATACTTGTCGCTTTCACCAAGTTTTTTAAGAATAGCACTGTAAGCAGTATTAAATTCCGCAGGATTAAATATTACGTGTTCGGCCTGTTGTTCAAGGGTAAATGCTCTAAGATCATAAAAAAATCTGTCGGCATATACCGCGTTTACAAGTGAAGGTGCATTACGCAGTACTGTTTTACCCTGCACATTACTCAGTGATTTAGCCATACCATCGGCATAACCTTTTTCAGGCTGATGGCAGGTTGCACAGCTCATGGTACCGCCGCCGCTTATAGATGGATCATAAAACAGCGATTCGCCAAGTGCCCGAAGCTGTTCGCTATCTTCTTCTTTTTTAAGGTCAGTAAAAAAATATGGGTTAAGAAAGTCATTGCCGAAAATAGACGTACTGTTAGCATTCCATGAGGTTGTCTGCAAAAGGAAATCAGGTTCATTACCTTTCTCAATTTTTCCTAACTGATTATATAACGGATCTATATATTGCTTTAAAATCTCAAGCCTGTCAAGCTTTTCAAATGAATTCTGTCCTTCCAGATAGCTTATGGAATTTGTAAATAATGGTATAACCTCACCTGATTTTTCATCAGCATAATTTTCAACATAAAAAGCCTTCATGCCCTCTAAAGATGCTTTTGCTTCTGGAATAGCATTAAGTGAACCCGGAGTATCAAAACCTGTTAATCCAAGAGAGTACAATCGTACAAGCTGTATTCTCATTGCTGCCACATTGCCCCTGTCATTAAATTTCGTATTAAGGCTTCTAAACAATAAATTGTAATTTGAACTTAATTTTTTGGCTATAGCTGCAATTTGAACTTTTTCAGTTATTGCCTCGTCAGAAAAAACCAATTCATCCAGTACCTGTAAGCCTTCCGGAGTTAATACTACAGAGCTTGTGCCCGATTTTTCTATATGTAGTAATGGTGCTCCGTTTATATGTTCGTTTACATATTCTGTATAATGAAACGCAAGGTAAAATTCTATTTTTTTATAGCTAATCCTTGTTTGAGCAACAACGGACTGTAATGAGTCAAGGCTTATCTTACCGGATTTAAAACTTTCTGCGGTCTGGTCCAGTGTATTTACTGCCTGGCTAAACTCTAAGGTGTATTTACTTATTACAGCAGGATAATTTTCATAACCTGATTCAGAAGAAAAAGAAAAGCTTATTACTGTTGCAGTTATTGCTACAGCACTTATAACTAAAATCTTTATTTTATTGTAATTTAACCTCATACGATAATTGATAATGACATATCTTAAATCCCGCAAACATAACAAAGCTGCGAGGCAGGAGCGTTAAGCATCTATTAACTAATAATTAAATCGAAGAGGTTGTAAAATGCAAAATAAACGGTTCTACTACATTTTAGGAATGTAAATAGTTAGCTAAAATCAATTAAATTGCAATGAATTCATTAGCCGTAAAAGCTATTAAATACAATTATAAATGAAGAAAAGCTTTAAAGCGGTTTGCTATGGCGAAGTACTATGGGATGCTTTTGGTAATGAAAAGAAAATTGGCGGTGCGCCTTTAAATGTTGCACTACGTATAAAAAGCCTTGGATTAGATGCCGCAATTATCAGTTGCGTTGGTAATGATGAAGACGGAAAAAATATAATTGATTATTTACAAAAACACGGGTTTGAAACCGACAGCATAAGTGTTATCGACGCCTACTCTACCGGATTGGTACAGGTTCATCTGAATGAAAAAGGTTCTGCCAGCTATGACATCAGTTATCCATCTGCATGGGATAAGATCGGGACAAACTCCTACGCCAACAGAATTACTGCAAATGCAGATGTACTTATATACGGCAGCCTTGTTTGCCGTGACGAAGTATCACGAAATACACTTTTTAGCCTTTTAGACAATAATGTATATAAAGTATTTGATGTAAACTTAAGAAAACCTCATTACGACACCGAAACGTTACTACAGTTGATGCAAAAAGCTGACTTCATAAAATTTAATGATGAAGAACTCCCGGAAATAGCAGCAACAATGGGCTTTAATTCTAAGGACTTAAAAGAAAACATCCAGTTTATTGCCGATGCGACCAACACTAAGGCAGTATGCGTTACACTCGGTAAAGATGGTGCTAAATTGTTTTTAGAAGGGAAATATTATAGTAATGAAGGATATCCTGTAAAAGTAGCTGATACTGTAGGTGCCGGCGATTCATTTCTGGCTTCGCTAATTACAAAATTACTTACCGGTAACGATCCTCAGAAAGCAATAGATTTTGCCTGTGCAGTAGGCGCTTTAGTAGCGTCAAAATCGGGTGCTAACCCTTATATAGAGTCCTCAAGAATCGAAAATATGCTGAGAACCAGTAAAGAAAAAGAACAACTATAAGTTGTTATCGTGTTTTCTTCTATTTTTATCACAAAAAGATAAAAAGATATAGCAATGAAACCTTACAAAATTTTCACACCACGATAGTTAATTATTTATATTTGAGTGAAATTTGTTCTCTAAAAAAGTTTCTTTCCAACAAATGCATCGCACACAAAAATATATAAGAATTGTAATCATTGTTCTGATTGCTGCTTTACTTCCTTTAGGTGGTACAGCACAAACTATGGCGCAATGTGATTCTATTTTAAAAAAGGGCCAGGAAGCTACCCGTAACAAAGAATATATAAGATCTTTAGAATTATTAAATTCCGTCCGCACAGTGGCCGAGAAAAACCGCTGGAACAAACAGCTTTTCTATGCTATAAATTACACAGCCCATAATTACATTGCAATGATGGATTATGGCGAAGCGCTAAACTACTGCCTTGAGAGTTATAACCTTTCGGTAAAAGAATTAAGCCCTGAATATGAAATGATAGCGCTTAATAACATAGCTATTATTTATACTGCCGATAAAAACTACAAAAAAGCCCGTGAATATTATAAAAAGGCTTATGATGCTGCAAAAAGCGAAAAGTTTAAAAGCCTTGGTATCTATCTTATCAACCTTGCGAATGTAGAAAACATTTTAAACAACCCCGAACAGGCAAGACTTTATATTGCAGAGGCTATGCCTAACTTAAAACAACACTGGCCAAGATCTGTAGTGGCTGCTAATATGATACTCGCTGAAACTGATTTACTTGAAGGAAAAACCGGCGTTGCGAGGGAAAAAGCAGAAAAGTTGCTTACACAAACTAAAGACGTAGAATATAATGATATTGCTATACCCCTTAAGGAGATCATAGTAAAAAGTTATCTGGAAGAGAAAAACTTCGATAAAGCATCTCAAAGAGCACTTACAATACTAAACAAGGATACTAATATAGAAACCAAAAAAAGGATCTTTGAGCTTTTAACGTTAATCTATACAAAAAGTGGGGCTTACCAGGCTGCTCTTCAATATAAAGATTCTATCATATCTACAGAAGACAAGCTTAATGAAATTAAGAACGGAAGGCTTTTTGAAAACAGCAGGGTAAAATTTGAAATGCAGGATTATAAGAACCAGCTTGCACTTCAGGAGGAAAAGGTAGCAACAGAACGTAAAATTATATACTCACTGCTTGCACTTTTTATCGCTGCACTAACGGCAACGATATTTATACTACGTCAAAAGAAACTAATTGCTGAGCGCAATCAGCGCATAACAGCACTGGAACTGGAAAAGGAAAAAAATGATAACCTGCTTCTTGAAAAACAATTCAGGGAAAATGAAACAAATGCCCTCTTAGAACAGGAACGCCTTAAAAATGAAATTGAAACGCGTAACAGGAAATTATCAGCTAAAGCCTTATTCCTTTCTGACAGAAACCAGTTAATTGAAGACATTATCACTTCACTTTCTAAAAAGCCGAAATTATCAAAAGACCTTTCATTAGCCAATCAGATAAGAACTTTAAAAAGCCATATAAAAGCTGACGATGAATGGGAAGACTTTATTACTCATTTTGAAGAACTAAACCAGGGCTTTTTAAACCGCCTGAAAACACTTCATCCCAGTCTAACTTCTAATGATATCAGATTTATTGCGTATATTTATATGAATCTAAGTATCAAGGAAATAGCTTCTATTCTTAATATTACCATTGAGGCTTGCAGGAAGCGAAAAGACCGAATTGCAATTAAAATGGAACTAGGAGAAAATATAAGCCTATACGACTATATTTCAACACTATAAGATATACATGTCTCACTTTTTCGGGTAATTGTCGTACTGTTTCCCTTTTGATTGTTATGCGTAATTTAAATACTACGTGAAATTTTCGTTAATGTTGTAGTTAGTAATACGAAGTTGAAGAAAATAATCCTGTTTTTAATCACTAAAAACATTTTATTTTTTTGCTTCAAAAACTGCTGAAATTTTAAACTACATACATAAACTACTAATTTTTTAACTATCAAAAAAGGGAATTTAATGAAACAGATCTCACTTTTTTTTATCGCATTGCTATTTTCGATAAGCAGTAGTGCACAGCTCCCGAACGAAAGTTTTGAGAGCTGGACGACAGGCCAGGGACCAGCCAACTGGAAACTCCTCCAAAACAACATTGGTACAACTACACAATGGACACAAACAGTTGCCGGATTTACCTTTACGCCTCCTCATACAGGTCAGTTTGCGGCGTATCTTAATTCGCAAAACGTACTTACAGGAATACCTGAAGATTATTTGGTAACTCCGTCGTTTAATGCTCCGGTTAATGGCCAGATAATTTTTTATTCAAGGCTCACGCAAGTACTGGATCAGGGAAGTGTTTATAAAGTAAAAATACTTCCTGCAGGAGCAGATGAAAATGATATTGCTTCTTATGTTGAGTTGCAATCATGGACTGAACTGGAAATAAATCCGCAACAAACCGAGTATACAAAAATTACGGTACCTGTACCTGTCTCTTACGAGGGTACAAATATTCGTGTAGCTTTTGTAATATTAAGTGATAATGGAGACCGTTGGATTATAGATGATGTAAGCGTTACTTCACAATGTCTTAATCCCGAAAATCTTTCTGCCAGCAATATTACTACTACATCAGCAGATTTAAGCTGGGATAATCCGTCCGGCGCTACTGAATGGGAGATTGAAGTACAGGAAGGCGGATCACCAACTACAGGAACTGGAGTTGTTTATAATGGTACACTTCCCTACCACGTAGCCGGATTGACGCCCGGTGTACCTTACAAATTTTTGGTAAAAGCACTCTGTTCTGACGGTGGCCAAAGCGACTTTATAGGAGCTTACAATTTTGTAACTTTTAAGCCGGGAGATAATTGTACCTATCCTAAAATGATAACTTCTCTACCGTACATTAATTCCGAAAATACATCAAACTATTTTAACCCTTATCAGGGATATAATGGGGGTTGCGGAATTCCTACATGGCAGAGCTATCTTAACGGAAACGATATTGTTTACTCATACACTGCAACTCAAACCGGTAATATTAGTATTAATGTAACCGGAATTACAGATGCCTACGCAGGAATATTTGTCTACACTTCTTGTGCAGACATCGGTACATCTTGTTATGCAGGAGCTGTTAATGAAGATCCTACACCTGCTCCGGATTTAAATATCCCTACCATGAGCGTTACAGCTGGTACAACATATTATATCGTAATATCTTCATGGTTTGCACAATCCATAGGTTATACTTTAAATATTCAGCAGGAGCTTTGCGAAAGACCTACTGACTTAACTGTATCAAACCCTACTTTTAATGGTGCATCATTAAGCTGGACATCATCACTAACGTCATGGGAATATGTTTTGCAGCCTCTTGGTACAGGTTTACCAACAGGTAGTGGTACAGCAATAACAACTGCAACTTTAACACCAACATCACTTACACCAACGTCTCAATATGAGTTTTATGTACGTGCAAATTGTGGTAACGGAACATTTAGCAGCTGGGCGGGTCCACTGAAATTTAATACTCTTTGTAGTTCTTTTCCTGTCCCGTATTTTGAAGGTTTTAACTCCGATACCACATCAGAGTTTTGCTGGAATACAGCAGACATAAATAATGATGGTAATACATGGAATACTAACTTTGCCGGCGTTGCTTTTGAAGGTGATCAGTCAGCTTATTTTACTACTAACGGTTCAAACGATAATAACGATATGCTTATATCTCCTGCTATAATACTTAGTGGCAACGAGAGACTTAAATTTCGTTATAAGACACAAACTGCAGGTGCAGTGGCATTTAAAGTTCTTGCTTCTACTACCGGAACTGCTCCGGAAGACTTTACAATAGAACTTTCTCCTTTAGCAAGCTATGGAGTTGATGAATTTACAGAAAAAGTAATAAATGTATCTAACCTTCCCGCAGGGATTGTACGTTTTGCATGGCAGGTACCTGCAGGAATTAACGGAGGTACAGAATTAATAATAGATAATATTATAGTTGAGCCGATGCCTGCATGTGGTCAGCCTACAGATATTGTTGGCAATAACATATCTATTACCGGCGCAGATATTTCATGGACTCCCGGTAATACTGAAACTGCATGGGAAATTATTGTTGGAGAGCCTTCTGTAATTGGAACTCCGGGAAATAATTCTACAGGAACGCCTTTAACAGTTTCTAATTATACTGCCTCAGGCCTTACAGCAAATACCATTTATGGTGTATATGTACGTGCAGTATGTGGTGTAGGAAACAAAAGTTTATGGGAAGGACCATATTACTTTACAACTAAATGTGCGGCATCACCAGTTCCTTTCTTTGAAGGATTTAACAGTGATTCTGCAACAGAACAATGCTGGACAACTGTAAACAACAATGGAGACTGGGCAATGTGGGATTTAGGCGTGTTTGGCCCTTTTGAAGGTGATGAGGCTGCGGGATTGCTTACTGTTAATGGTGCTAATGATGACTGGCTTATTTCTCCTGCAATAAATCTTACAGGAAATGAAAGACTTAAATTTCACTATAGGTTAGGAAATCCTAACGATGGAAATACAGGCTTTAAAGTATTACTTTCAACTAGTAATACCGACCTAACTGATTTTACTGAAGTATTAATTCCGGAAGCAACATATACTAATGGAGAGTATAAAGTAAAAACTGTATCTCTACAAGCTTACACAGGCCCTGTATATATTGCATGGCAGGTACCTCCTACCGCAGAAGCAGGTCCATACATGTTGATTGATAATGTAATTGTTGAGCCAATACCGGTATGTCCTGAACCAATGTATATTGACGTTAGTAATATCACTCAAACATCTGCTCAGGTTAACTGGGAAGCTGGCGGTACAGAAACGCAATGGGAATTATTAGTGAATATTAGTGGAGAACCTGTTCCTACAACGGGAACTATAGTAAATGCATTGCCATATACACTTACTACATTACCTGATGGTTCTCCTATTCAGCCCGGCACCGTATACCAGGTAACAGTAAAAGCAGTTTGCGGCCCTGCTACATCAAGTGTCGCTTCAGATTCTGTTAAATTTGTTACCCAAATAGCTAACGATAACTGCGGTACTGCAACTGTCGTTCCCGTAAATAGTGGGCCAACATGCGATTTATATGCAAGTGGAACCGTTAACGGGTCTACAGCATCACCAGAAGGAATTACCCCTTGTAACGAATGGACAACTGCAGGTAATGACGTATGGTTTGAATTTACAGCTTCATCTTCTACTCATACAATATCTGTAAAAGATATTCTGAATGGAGCTTCAAGTTTAAATTATGTTTTTTATAAAGGAGATGATTGTAACAACTTGGCAGAATTAGACGGTTGTTACGATGCCCATGCTGAATATGGTGGGTCAGTAGCTCTACTAGAAAATTTGACTGTTGGCGCAAAATACAAAATAAGAGTATTTAGTGCAGACCAAAGTGCTAACCAAACTACTACATTTAATATATGCATAAAGACTCCGGTAACCCCTATCGCTGTAAATACAACTGAACATACGGTTGAACAGCTGGTTAAGGAAGTTCTTTTTAACGGAGACTGTGCACAGATAAGCAATATTACATGGTCTACAGGAACTAATTATCCTGACCCTGATAATGTATTTGGTGACAACCCTAACGGTATTGGTTACTTCAACAAAAATAATTCTGATTTCCCTTTTGAAGAAGGTATAGTAATGACAACCGGCGATGTATTAAAAGTTCCGGGTCCTAATTACAGAGGTATGGAACAGGGATCAGCAGTATGGTTAGGCGATACAGATATATATAATGTTATGGAGGGTATGCTTGGTGCACCGCCATTCCAGGATAATACAAATGCATCGGTTATAGAATTTGATTTTGTACCGTCGCAGCCTACATTCAGTTTTGATTTTATTTTTGCCTCTGAAGAATATGGTGATTTTATACAGTGTTTTAGCTATGATACTTTTGCTGTATTACTTACAGACCCTAACGGTAATACACAGAATATTGCTGTGATTCCGGGAACTCAGACACCAATATCTGTATTTAGTATAAGCGGTGCCGGTTATCCTAATTTCTGCCCTGGTTATAACCTTCCATATTTTGACAAATACAATGTGTTTGGAAACAACGATTTATCAAGTACTGCTTTCGACGGACAAACCGTTGTAATGACAGCAACTTCGCCTGTACAGGTCAATCAGCAATATCACCTGAAAATAGCAATTGCAGAAACTGATAATAACTTAGATTCGGGAGTATTTATTAAAGGAGGTATAAATGGAAGTGGTAATGGCAGCGTAGATCTTGGAGAAGACCTACTTGTGTCTACTAACAACGCTGTTTGTAATGGTAAGACTGCTACACTTGAAACTAATATAGACCCTGCTGTTTTTGATTTTGTGTGGAAACGTAATGACGTTGTAATTCCTAATCAAACAAACGCGACCTTAGTAGTTAGCGAGCCGGGAACGTATACGGTTAGTGCTAATATTACAGGATATGACTGTTTAAGAGAAGACAGTGTTGTTGTTGAGTTCTACGAAGATGCAACCGGAAATCCTGCCGATCTTACGGTTTGTGACCCTGACGGCTTTGCGGAATTTGATATTGCTTCAAATACTGCTATAATATTAGACGGACTTACCGCTGCTAATTATGTAGTAAGCTATCATGCAACTCCTGAAAGTGCGGCTGATAATACAGCTCCACTAACGTCTCCTTACACAAATACTGTTCAGACTACGCAAACAATATACGCAAGGATACTAGACAATACCACACAGTGTTATGTAGTAAAATCTTTCACTATAAATGCTCAGGATCTTACACCAGAATTTACAATTACGGATGATTTTAGCATTTGTGAAGGCTCAAGCGGTACAATAACAGTAACTCCTACAAACTTTAATGTAGAAGACGCTTTATTTAGCTGGACATTAAACGGAGCTGCACTTCCAGACACCACTCCATCTATAACTGTAAACACGCAAGGTGATTATGTAGTTACTGTAAGTAATAATGGATGTAGTGCCACGGCAACAGTTACTGTTACAGTAATACCTGCGCCTGTGGCAGACTCAAGCCTGCCAATTACAGCATGTGATAGTTACTTACTTCCACAATTAAGTACCGGTAATACATACCATACAGGTACAAATGGAACAGGAGAAACGTTACTTGCCGGATCATTGGTAACAGAGTCAAAAACAGTATTTATTTTTGCCCAAAGCCAGACAACACCGGTTTGTACATCAGAAACATCATTTACGGTTACTATCAACCCTACACCTGAGTTTACGCTTGAAGGAACATTTACGGCATGTATTCCGCAAGATGTTACAATCACTGTAAATCCTTCAAACTTTACTATTGCTAATGCAACGTTTATATGGAAACTTGACGGAAATACTCTTACCGAAAACGAAAGTAGCATTCAGGCTGAAATATTCGGAGAGTATACCGTTACAGTAACGGCTAATGGTTGTGAACATACTGAAACCGTAACTATTGAAAAAGATGAAACTGCTATAAAGGTTATTGCGGCAGACAATTGTGAAAACAATGTTTATATGATTGAAGCTTTAGATGACAACGGTTCATTTAATATCGATACCGCTTCTTATGCATGGGAAGGTCCGGATAACTTTACTTCAGACAAACGCAAATTTGCAGTAACGCTTCCGGGTATTTATAATATAACTGTTACAACTGCCGATGGATGTATTGGTGAAGCTGAATTTATTGTAACAGGAACAACCTGCGAAATACCAAGAGGTATATCTCCAAACGGTGATCATATGAATGATGAATTAGATCTTAGCACTCTTGATGTTAAAAAACTAAGCATCTTTAACCGCTACGGTGAAGAAGTCTATTCAAGGAATAATTACAAGAAAGAATGGGTTGGTCAAACCGATAAAGGCGATCAATTACCTACAGGTACTTATTTCTATATGATACAACTTCAGGGAGAAAATAAAACTGGCTGGATATATATAAACAGGCAGGAATAGTTTTTAATTTTTAGTTAATTTAGGTTTTAATATGGTAAAGGTCGCTCATTGAGCGGCCTTTACTTTTTATGTTTTAGCAGAGGGTAAACACCATAAATCTTAATTTATATTTAGTCTAATTTAACTGAAAATGCATCAACAGGAAGAAACCTGCATTGGTTAACAAAAATATCATCGATATATAGCTATTTATTAACCATTAGCGAATCAGATATCAATTAAAATTTAAATAAGAAAAGTTATATTAATATTATTAAATGTTAAAATTATAACATTTAACCTATCAATTGTTTTTTTTAAAGAAAAGATAGCAATAATACTCACTCCCTTAGATATTTACCTGATTTTTTGCTTAGTTTTAAAACTTAAACCTAATATTAACTATTTATGAAAAAATTTACATTACTGATCTTTGTATCATTACTGTCTATTTGTGGCTATGCACAGCTGGCTCCCGAGAGCTTTGAGGATGCATGGGTCGGAACTCCGGCAGCCCCACCAGGATGGACAGTTGTGAACGAACAGGGTCCTACTGTAACATGGACCCAAAGTAACGCCGGTGCTACCTTACAACCACCTAATACCGGCGATCATGCAGCTTATTTAGACAGAGAGAATGTATCTCCTACATCTCCACTCCCAAAAGACTGGCTAATTACTCCTTATTTCCCAATGCCGGCTAATGGTCTTTTACGTTTTTATTCAAGACTTACATCGCCGCTTGACCAGGGAGGTATTTATAAAGTAAAAATTTCTACAGATCCTGATCCTACAAACCTTGCAAGCTATACAGACCTGCAAACATGGACAGAATTGCAAATTAACCCGGTACAAACAGATTACTTTGAAAAAGTAATTACACTACCGGCAATTACAGGTTCTGTACATATTGCTTTTGTAATGGAAGGTGATAACAGGGATCGTTGGCTTATTGACGATGTAAAAGTTGTTTCACAATGTTTTTCACCTAACAATATTACAGCTTTATCACCTACACTTGATTCAATAGATCTTGATTGGGTAAATAATGGTGGCGCTGTTTCATGGGATATAGAAATAATACCAGACTATTTAGCACCTACAGGAGTTGGTCAATCTTATGTTGGACAGCCTCCGTTTACTAAATCGGATCTATTACCTGATACTGCGTATAAAGTTTATATAAGAGCTGTATGTAGTGATCAAGGAACCAGCGAATGGGTAGGTCCTGTATTTTTTACTACTGCCAAAGAAGGGGAACACTGCAACTATCCAATAGCCCTGCTTCCTCCTCCGTATAGCGTTACAGATAATACAGCCAATTTTGCCGATAATTATGAAGGCACACCAGGCTCATCGTGTGGTCAAAATGGCTTTCTTTCGGGTAATGATGTAGTATATTCATATACACCTACTGCAAACGAAAACATCAATATAAATCTTTCTAACACAGGTAACGGTGCTGAAATGTTTATATATGAAGATTGTGACGATATAGGTGTAACATGTATTGCAGGTGGAATAGCTGATGCTACACCTATAGATATACCTTCTCTTGCTGTAACTGCAAATAACACTATATACATTGTAATATCTACAAACTTTGCGGCCCAGTCAACACCTTACACACTTTCAGTACAAAAAGTAAACTGTGATGCTCCTACAGGGCTTTCTTCCAGCAGTCCTACAGGTACAACCGCGGGTCTTTCGTGGAATGCAGGAACAGCTACATCATGGCAGTTTGCAGTACAGACCGTAGGTACAGGATTACCATTAGGCGCCGGACAAAATGTAACGTCAAATAATATAACTGCTAACCAGACATTTGCAGGTGTAGCATTTACTCCCGCTACAAACTATGAATATTATGTAAGAGCAGATTGTGGCGATGGCACCTATAGTATATGGGCCGGACCTTATATATTTGCCACTACCCAAATCCCGGCTCAATTAAATTACGCTCAGGATTGGGAAACTCTTCCTAATGGGTGGAGCATAAATAACGGTACACAGGTAAATAAATGGATGGTAGGTACAGCTACAAGTAATGGCGGTACACATTCTCTTTATGTAAGTAACGATAATGGACTTAATAATATATATACAACTAGTGCAAGCTCTGTTGTGCATGCATTTAGGGATATAGAAATGCCTGCAGATGTAAATCAGCTTAATCTCGCTTTCGACTGGAAAAATATCGGCGAAAATAATTGGGATTATATAAGGGTATTCCTTACTCCTGTAACTTTCAACCCTACACCGGGTCAGCAGATTGACGAAAATGCTACAAACATTAAACTTGCGGGAGACCTTTCAATGGGAGCTGCATGGAGCACTTTTAATGGTGTTGTAGATGCATCGGCTTATGCAAATACGACCATGAGGCTTATTTTTGAATGGAGAAATGATGGCGGCGGCGGAAGCGAACCACCTGCTGCGGTAGATAATATCAAATTTTCTATTATAACATGTCCTGCTCCTTCAGATCCTGAAATTGCAGCGAACAGCTTAACGAACAGTCAGGTAATTATAAACTGGACTGCTCCTACACCGGCTCCTGCAACAGGATACGAATATTATGTTGACAGTTCTCAAACGGCGCCAACAGATACAACGCTTCCTACAGGCTCTGCCACTACAACAACAGCCACTATACCACTTACGCCTTCAAGCTCAAATTACTTTTGGGTAAGGGCTAATTGTGGTCCCGGCGATGTAAGTACATGGACAGGCCCATTATATTTTGTTGCTCCGCAGATACCTGCCGACATGGATTACACACAAAATTTTGATGACGCTACACATGGATGGGCTTTAAATAACGGTACTCAAACTAATAAGTGGGTTGTAGGCTCTGCTACAAGTAACAGTGCTGCAAACTCATTATATATAAGCGAAAATAACGGTACTACAAACACATTTAATGTTAACTCAAATTCTGTAGTTCAGGCTTACAGGGATATACAAATGCCTGCAACGCTTGATCAGATAGAATTAAGCTTTGACTGGAAAAGTGTAGGCGATCAGTGGAGTGATAACTTCAGGGTATGGCTTGTACCGGTAGACTTTACGCCTACTCCGGGTGATCAGATATTCTCAGATACAGACCGCATTCAGATTGGCGATACTTTTTTCCAAAGCTCTGACTGGAAACATTTTAGCAGCATCATTCAGGCTTCAGGTTATGCAGGATCTGTAAGAAGGCTTGTTTTTGAATGGACAAACGATTCGTTTGGCGGAACTCAGGCACCTGCTGCTATAGACAATATTAACCTTAAAGTTATACCTTGTCCGCAGCCATCTGATTTACAATTATCCGGATTAACACAGTCAGTTGCTTCATTTACCTGGACACCTCCTGTTTCTGCAGTTGCAGGTTATGAATATTATCTGTCAACAAGCGCAACGCCTCCGGCAGATACAGACGCAGGAATAGCAACTGCCAACCCTACATTAAGCCTTCTGGATCTTCCAACATCTACCCAACATTATATATGGGTAAGAAGTAGCTGTACAGCAACGAGCAAAAGTTACTGGATTGGGCCACTTGCTTTTATTACGCCGCAGGTTCCTGCCGTTATGGATTATGTACAGAATTTTGACAATGGCGCCCACGAATGGCAAATTGTAAATGGTACACAAGCCAACAAATGGGTTGTAGGCACAGCAGCAAGCAAAAGTGCTCCTAATTCATTATACATTTCTAATGATAATGGTGTAAACAATGGTTATACTATTTTTTCAGGATCAATAGTTCATGCTTACAGAGATATAACTTTCCCTACAGCAATTGATGATGCTATACTTTCTTTTGACTGGAGATGTATGGGTCAGTCGTTTGATGATTATTTCAGGGTATGGATCGTTCCTGTTGACTTTAGCCCTACAACAGGTGAACAGATATTTAATGGCTCCGGACGTCAGCAATTAGGTATTGATTATAACAATGGTTCTGTATGGACTACTGAAAATATTACCTTTAATGCTAATGCTTATCAGGGACAAACAAGAAGAATAATCTTTGAATGGATAAATTCACAATGGGGAGGTGGCGAACAACCACCGGCTGCTATAGATAATATCAATCTGTATAAAGTTACGTGTCCGGTTCCTACTAACCTTGCGTTAGGTAGTAATACACCGGCAGGAACTTCATTTACATGGACCCCACCGTCTTCGGTAACTCCTACATTTGATTATTATTATTCCACAACAGCTACTCCTCCAAATGCAACAACAGAACCATCAGGTAATGTAAATATCCCATCAATGACACTTTCAGGTTTACCTGATTCGTCAAATTATTACCTATGGATTAGAGATAACTGCGGAGACAGTAACAGTTTATGGATAGGTCCTTTAGAGTTTAATACTCCTCAGGTTCCTTCTCCACTTGATTACAATCAGAATTTTGATGGTAATGAATATAAATGGACAATTGTTAACGGCAACCAGACAAACAAATGGGTTGTAGGTTCGGCAACAAGCAATAGCCCTGCAAAATCATTATACATAAGTAACACAGCAGGTGAAACCTATAACTATAATACTTCAAACGGATCTGTAGTACATGCTTATAAGGATTTTATTATTCCTGCAGGTACAAACCCGTTAGATTTTTCTTTTGACTGGAAAAACAAAGGTGATACTTTTGGAGATTTTATAAGAGTATGGCGTGTACCAACTACTTTCGTACCTACAGCCGGTACACAAATTAACGGTAGTGCTGATCGTGTACAGATAGGAAATTTACTAATGAATAACGGTAGCTGGACAAATTCCAGCAATATATTAGATCCTGCAACCTATGCGGGTACAAATATCCGTATCGTTTTTGAGTGGGTAAACAATACTTTCTCAGGAGATCAGCCTCCGGGAGCTATTGATAATATAGACTTTTCTGTAATTACTTGTCCTAAACCGGTAGCTCAGGGAGTTGATTTAATCACTCAGTCCGGCGCCACTTTCGACTGGACAGAAACAGGATCTGCAACAGCATGGGAGGTATACGTAGCACCTGCAGGACAACCTTCTCCAACAGCAGATACTGTAGGGGTAGACGCTCCTTCTAATCCTTTCCCATATATAACTCCTGAATTAACACCATCTACAAACTATGTATATTATGTACGTTCAGTTTGTGATCTTACAGATAAAAGTAAATGGGCGGGTCCTTATGCATTCAGAACGGCAATAGCTAATGATGAATGTACAGGAGCATACCCAATTGGAGTTAACCCTATAGATCAGGATTGTGCAGTATCGCTTACTGCATCATATCAGGGGGCTACACCATCTGTACAACCATTTGAATGTGGTGGTATTAATGGTGCAGATATCTGGTATGAATTTATTGCAACATCAGACAGGGCTAATATTGAGCTTTCTGAGTTTGTTGCAATAGGATCGCCTTCACCTGTAGTTATCGCTCTATATCAGGGTGACCAGTGTGGATCGCTTTTACAGGTAGATTGTAGCGGTACAAATGTACTTGCTGCTAAAAACCTTATTGTGGGTACTACATATAAAGTTAGGCTTTATATAAACAGGACTCCTGCAGATCTTAATACATCATTTAAAGTATGTATCAATACGCCTCAGTTACCTGCATCTCAAAATCAGAGTGCGTGTACAGTTACAACTATAAATTATAGCTTTGAAAATCCTACTCCTGTACCTGTGGTACCGCCATCGCCATATCCGGCAATGGTTAACCATAATACAGTACAAGGATGGAGAACTACTGCGGCAGATGAGATCATGGAATTTTGGCCTACGCCAAACTACGAAAACGTACCTGCTTTTGATGGCAACCAATTCGTAGAGCTTAATGCTAACCTTGTATCAGGTCTTTACCAGGATTATGCAACCCCGCAAACTACTACATTTACCTATAGCTTTGCTCACAGAGGAAGGATGGGTACTGATAGCTGTAAGCTGCTTGCAGGCCCTCCGGGCGGACCATATGATGAAGTAACATCTGCTACAACTCCTAATACAGGATGGCAGGTTTACACGGGAACATATACAACTCCTGCAACGGGTCAAACTACAACTCGATTCATATTCCAGTCTACCTCTACATATAATGGAGATGGTAGTGTAGGTAACTTCCTGGATGCTATCGAATTTACAGCAGATAATGGTGTACTTTCTGTTACTCCTAGTGCACTTACATGTATCGATAATACTGCTACAGTTGTAGCGGCAGGATCGGGAGAATGGAGCGCTCACGCTGATAACCCATCTGAAACTGTTATCGCTGATGCAGAAAGCAATACTACTACAATAAGTGGTTTTGTTGCCAGCGGTACTTACAGATATGACTGGACTACTCAATATTGCAGTAGTACTATTGAGGTAACATTTGATAATGGAAACGTACCTGAGCCTGTTACAGTAACTACTATTGATTACTGTGTAGACGAGGTTGCAACGCCGTTAACGGCTACAGCTTTAGCAAACCATACAATTAACTGGTACACTGTTGCTACAGGCGGTACAGCGGCAAGCACTGCTCCTACTCCTGATACAAGCATAAACAATGTTACTATTTATTATGTATCTCAACTATCAGATCTTAATTGTGAAAGCGCAAGAGTGCCGGTTACAGTTACAGTACACGAAGTTCCTGCTGCTCCTACAGCTGCGGTAACTGCAGTTAGTTACTGTGAAGATGCTACCGCTACTGCACTTACTGCTAACGCACTTACAGGCAATACACTAAACTGGTATACGGTTGCTACAGGCGGAACAGCTTCTGCAACTGCTCCTATACCGGTAACTGATTTACCTGCCGGTACTATAACTCCGGTTGTTACGTCTTATTATGTAAGCCAGGTATCAGCTAATTCGTGTGAAAGCCCAAGGACAGAAATTGTGGTTACTGTTAATCCATCGGTTGTTCCTGTAACAGACTTTACGTATCCTGTAGCCAGTATTTGTGTTGCAGATACAGATCCTGTTGCGGTTCCTTCAACAGGATATACAGCAGGAGGATTCTATTCTGGCGACGCCGGATTAATAATCAACCCTGCGACAGGTGAGATAAATCTTGGTGCAAGTACACCGGGACTACATACAGTTACTTATACAGTTAACCCTAACCCGGCTGATTGTAATGTAGGCCACTCATCAAATACTCAGATCACAATTACTCCACTGGCTGTTGCCGAAACCGGCTTTACTTTCACTACCCCTATATGTACGGGCACTGCAAATCAAACTCCGGTGCTTAACGCAGGCTTTATAACAGGAGGTACATTTACAGCAGATAATGCAGGGCTTTCTATAAATGCTGCAACAGGAGAAATCAATGTTGGGGCAAGTACTGCCGGAACGTATGTTATTACGTATACAGTAGCAGAAAATGTTGCAAACTGTGTTGCTGCAGGATCAGGAAATGCTACAATTGTAATTACACAGCAATTTACTCCGGTAACGGGCTTTGATTACGATAACAGCTTCTGTTTTGGTGCTGCTGATGCAACACCTAATCTTGCTGCAAACTTTACAACCGGTGGTACATTTACAGGTACAAACGGTCTTGTAATTGATGCTGCTACAGGTACAGTTAATGTTGCTGCAAGTACATCAGGAGAACATACGGTAACGTATACTTTTGCAGGTGATACAGTAAACTGTATCAGCCAGGGTACGTTTAGCTATACATTTACTATAGGAAGCGAACTTGCTTTTGATATAGATGGCAACTGTGAGGGTAGTTCATTTATTATAACAGGAACACCGGAAAACGGAGGCTTTAGCGACAATGCTTCGTTTGAATGGACTGTTGCATCAGGTGCTACAGTAGGTACAAACGATAATGCATTTAACGTATCGAATTATCTGACCAGTACTCCTGAAACAGATAAATTCCCTATAGAATTCTTCCTTACAGTGACTGTTGACGGTTGTGAAACAACAAGATCTTACACTGTAGAAGGTATTACATGTACTATACAAAAAGGTATATCGCCTAACAATGACAATATGAATGATAGTTTTGACCTTCAGTATATGGGTGTTAAAAAACTTGAAATCTTTAACCGTTACGGTCAGGAAGTATACTCTAAAACAAATTATAAAAATGAATGGATAGGCCAGGGAAGCAACGGAGACGAATTGCCAACGGGTACTTACTATTATGTTATTGAGCGTTCGGCAGGTGGAACTAACACAGGCTGGATATACATTAACAGACAGGAATAGTTTGTAAATTAAAATTATAAAGGGGCTGTCTAATTTTTAGACAGCCCCTTTTGTTTTTCATAACTACACAAAATCGAAGTAGACTTTGACATTTTAGTACAAGTCTGAAAATAGAGAATTACTTATTTTTACAGATTAAACACTTATAAATTATGCGCGTTAAGCAAAACTTCGTAATCTTTTTTATCACCTCACTTTTATCCTGTGGTTATTTACCCAATTTAAAACCACAACCAAAAGATATATTTACAACCAAAGGAAGAATTGAAAAACTCGATAATAATGCCATTGTACTTATAAGTTCAGCTTCATCAGTTACTTTCGGTTTCAAAGGCCGTGAATGTACTGTTAATTTAAAAGCGCAGGATACCTACGAACATCATAATTATGTTGCCATAGAAGTCGACGGAAAATATTACGGAAGGAAAAAAATACAACCTGAAGGTACACCAGTAGCAATTAATGTTTCAGGAACAGGTGAACATACAATAACCGTTTACAAAGCAACCGAAGCAGCAAATGGTTCTGTAATTTTTACCGGAGCAAAAGGCGATTTGTTTAAAGTAAAAGCCCAACCCAAAAAGAAAATTGAGTTTATAGGTGATTCTATAACCTGCGGTATGGGTAATGATATAAAAGATATTCCTTGTGATACTGGCGTATGGTTCGATCAGCATAATGCGTATTATTCTTATGCCACAATTACAGCAAGAACTCTTAATACTGACTTCCTTTTAAGCTCAGTTTCGGGAATAGGCATGTACCGTAACTGGAACGATGAACATGAAAAAGAAGCTATCATGCCCGACGTTTACGAAAACCTATATTTAAACAAAGAGAACTCTAAGCCCTACTCTTTTGGGTTTAATGCAGATATTACCTGCATTGCTTTAGGTACCAATGATTTCTCTGAAGGTGACCACAAAAAAGCAAGACTCCCTTTTAATGAAGAGAAGTATGTAGCTGGTTATATAAGTTTTATAAAAATAGTTTACAGTCATTCGCCCGATACGCAAATCGTTTTATTAGACAGCCCAATGGTAAATGGAGACAAAAGCATAACGTTTGCAAAATGCCTTAATAGGATAAAAGATACTTTAAATAAAGAAGGCGGACATAAGCCTGTAAGCATATTTATATTTAAAGCGGTAACACCTCACGGCTGCGGGTATCATCCGGAAATTGAAGATGACAAACTTATGGCATCGCAGCTTGCGCCTTATTTAAAGACGCTTCTTAAAAAGTAACCAATCAGGAAATACTTCCTATACAACTTAATGAAACAATCACAAACACTTTTACTGCTCGCGCTTTTTTCTCTGGGATCAGCACAGGCACAGAAAAAGAAAACCATGGACAAAAAACAGGACATTGAACAAAAAGTAACACAGCTAATGGCCAAAATGACACTTGAAGAAAAAGTGGGCCAAATGAATCAGTATAATGGCTTTTGGGATGTAACAGGCCCATCGCCAAAAGAAGGAAATGCAGCAACAAAATATGAGCACCTTCGTAAAGGCTGGGTAGGTTCTATGCTTACTGTGCGCGGTGTTGAACAGGTACGCGCCGTACAAAAAATAGCTGTGGAAGAAACACGACTTGGTATACCCCTAATTATAGGTTTTGATGTAATACACGGTTATAAAACATTAAGCCCTATTCCACTTGCCGAAACTGCAAGCTGGGACATGGATGCTATAAAAAAATCGGCACAAATAGCCGCAGACGAAGCCTCTGCTTCAGGTATTAACTGGACTTTTGGGCCTAATGTAGACATTAGCCGCGATGCTCGTTGGGGCCGTGTTATGGAAGGCGCCGGAGAAGATTCATACCTTGGCAGCCGAGTGGCAACAGCGAGGGTAAAGGGTTTTCAGGGAGATGACTTGTCTGCTCCTAACACAATTGCAGCCTGCGCTAAACACTTTGCAGGTTATGGTTTTTCGGAATCAGGAAGGGACTACAACACTGTAGATATTGGTAATGCCACATTATATAATACTGTACTACCTCCGTTTAAGGCTGCTAATGACGCAGGTGTTCGCACATTTATGAATTCGTTTAACATACTAAACGGTGTTCCTGCAACAGGGAACAGCTTTCTGCAAAGGGATATTCTTAAAGGGAAATGGAGGTTTGACGGTTTTGTTATAACCGACTGGGCTTCTATACGTGAAATGATTGCACATGGTTATGCAAAAGACGGTGCCGAAGCCAGCCTAAAAGCTGTTACTGCCGGTGCAGACATGGATATGGAATCGCACCTTTACGTAGTTGAACTTGTAAAACTTGTGAAGGAAGGAAAAGTTGACATTAAACTTATCGACGATGCCGTAAGGAGGATTTTAAGGGTAAAATATGAATTAGGATTATTTGACGATCCTTATCGTTACTGTGACGAAAAAAGAGAAAAAGAAGTTATAAACAGTAAAGCCAATCATGAAGGTGTACTGGATATGGCTAAAAAGTCGATCGTGCTATTAAAGAATGAAAAGAATATCTTGCCTTTAAAGAAAAGCGGACAAAAAATTGCGCTTATTGGGGCTTTAGCCAATGATAAAACCAGTCCTCTTGGAAGCTGGAGAATAGCATCAGATGATAGTACAGCGGTATCGGTATTTGAAGGTATGCAGCAATATAAAGGCAATACGCTGACTTATGAGAAAGGTGCCGATCTTACGGTTGGTAAAACCACATTTCTTGATGAATTGGTATTTAATACCACGGATCGTAGTGGGTTTGAAGCTGCCAAGAAAGCCGCTGCATCTGCCGATGTTGTTATTATGGTATTAGGTGAGCATGGTTTTCAGAGTGGTGAAGGCCGCAGCCGAACTAACCTTGACTTACCGGGACTTCAACAGGAACTTTTAGAAGAAATATACAAAGTAAACCCAAACATTGTACTTGTACTTAATAATGGCCGCCCACTTGCCCTGCCTTGGGCTGCAGAACACATACCTGCAATTGTTGAGGCATGGCATCTTGGTACTGAAACAGGTAACGCAGTTGCACAGGTATTGTATGGCGATTATAACCCAAGCGGAAAACTACCTATGAGCTTTCCGCGCAATGTAGGCCAGATTCCTATTTATTATAACCAGCACAGTACAGGAAGACCTACAAACAGTGATAATAATGTGTTTTGGTCGCATTATAGCGATGTAGAAAAAACACCTCTTTTTGTTTTTGGCCACGGATTAAGCTACACCACATTTAAATATGATGCTCCTGTAATTGAGAAAAAAACATATACTAAGGGTGAAGCTGTAAAAGTATCGGTTGCAATAACAAACACAGGAAATTATGATGGTAAAGAAGTTGCACAGCTATACATAAGAGACATTGCGGCAAGCCTGTCGCGTCCTGTAAAAGAACTTAAAGGTTTTGAATTGGTATTGCTTAAAAAGGGTGAAACTAAGACAGTAACGTTTACACTTACAGACAAAGAATTAGGTTTTTATGACAATGACGGAAACTATTTAATAGAACCGGGAAGATTTAAAGTATTTGTAGGTACAAGTTCAGAAAATGTCCAGGAAGCAGAATTTGAATTAAAGTAAAATCACTAAATTATTTTAAACAAAAACGCCGCTCAATAGAGCGGCGTTTTTTATAATATTGGTCTGATCTATTATTTTTTAACCGGTGCAATAACAGTTGTCAATGCAGAACTGGTAGCCACTTTGATATTCAGGTTTATACCGTTTGTTTCAAAGCCCATTTCCATTGTCATTGCAATATCCTGTTTCAGGAAATAGTTGTTATCAAGATCATGTACTACTTTACCTGATCCTGAACCTGTTCCTTTCATTTGTTGTCCGTTTATTTCAGTGTCTATAGTATACACATGAGTAACATCAAAATAAGCCTTACGTGCTTCTACTTTTATAAGTTTATAAGTTGCCTTATCGATCATATTAAGTGTGGCAGGGCCCATCGGAAGGCTAAGGGGTACATCTATAGTAAACGTCTCTCCTACTTTTACCTTTTTCTCAGGTATAGAAAACTCTGTCATACTTGCCTGTACACTCTTTAGAAAAATATCTTTAATCTGAGCGTCCATGCCCGGAGCCTGTACAGAGTCTAACACAGGTACACCTTCAGATTTTACCTTTCCATAAATCATTGTATTATCAGGGATAAACTTAGTTTCAGCTCCTGTATCAACAGACATCTTGATTGTGAAAGGCATTTCAGCACCGGTTAATTTCCCGGTTGAGATTAGCCTTGTCATTGTAGATTTGTTATCTGTTATTGTAGGATTTTGTATACCCTGTGCCTCAAGAAGGCCTAAAATTTCGTCAGTAGCCTTATAAGATACTTCATTTTTAGTATTCTGAACAATAGTTTGATTATACGTTGTAAGCGGTTTGTAGTTTACTTTAAAAGCTACAGTTTGTGCAATGGCTGTAAGTGTACCCAGAGACACAAACAGAGATAATACAATTCTTTTCATTTTATAGATTTTGATTGCCAAATATACATTAATTAAAAACTTTTCAACCGATTCATTACAATAAAAAAGAGCCTTTCGGCTCTCATTTATCGTATCTTCTTATTATACTGTTTTACCAGTTTGAGTGTAGAACTATCTGTACTAAAAACCGAATTTAATCCCTGTGGCTCCTGTGGAGGATCGGCAGTAAAATCGTCTCCTTTAGTCCATTTTCCATCATCAGGATTGTTCTTTCCGGTTCCGCCAAAGCCCCAAAAGTTAAGTGCTGTAAAAGCTTCTTTGTTTTTTATGCTTTTATCCAGCCTTTCAAAAATAGCTTTATAAAAAGTATCCCTGTCAGCAGTTGATGCTTTTTTAGAAAGGCTCTCCCCTTCTCTTGGCAATCCAAACTCTTCTAACACCAACGGTTTGTTTAAACGCTGTGCAACAGCTATATGCTCATCGATATAAGCAATCGTCTTTGTGATTGCTAAAGGCAATGTTTCCGAAGATTTATCATGTTTATACCAACTCCAGTTCTTTGGCCAGATGTGCATAGTAAGATAATCTATCTTAGGATTGTTGTGCGTGCGCTCATAAATAGCAATATCGTCAGCAGAACCCGCTTTACCTTCAGACCCCGTACAAATAAGGTGTTTTTCATCAATATTGTCAATCACATCAACTACATCATTAAGCCATTTTGTAAAAGCCGCTTCATTATCTGCAGTAAACACACGCGGTTCATTAGCTATCTGCCACGCCATAATAGTAGTATCTTCTGTATATTTCTTATTAGAATAAATATTTGTACGACCTAATATATATTTAATATGATTTTTAAAAGCTTCCATGCAAGGCTCACATTTATGAAATTGCTTTGTATAATCCATAAACTGAGGCCATGTATTTGGCTTTATGTTAGGATTAGGCAATGGTCCGTAACCATTCCACTCCAGGTATTGCGACATACCTCCGCTCCATTCCCAGTTGTTATTAAGATATAGTACTGCATACATACCGCGTTTTCCCATTTCGCTAATCAGATAATCTAATCCATCTAACAGGTTTTGATTGTACTCACCCTGTTTAGGCTGTAACGCAGGTGTAACAGTAAAATCCTGTGTACCAGCTTCTGCACCTACAAGAATACGAAGGTTATCTACGCCATCAGCTTTAAGTAAATCAAGCTCCTCGCTAAGACGTTTACGGTCTCCCCCATCTTTAGAAGCTAAAAGCGCCCCGTACCAATAATTTGTACCAATATAATGGTATGGAATTTTACCTTTCAAAAATTGAGTTCCTTTAACTGTTATTTGAGGTAAATCCTGTTGCTTTTGAGCTGTACAGGACATTGAAGCCTGCAATGCCAAAGCGAGACATACATTTTTTAAAATATTTTTCATGATTATCTTTTTTTTTCAAAGCTGTTTAGGATAGCCTTTTGATAAGCTCTATACATGCACGCGAATTATGATAAGGGCATTTCCAAAAGCCGGCTTTATCTTTTTTGATAGCAGAATAATCTTTATTCACACCCCAAATCCATTCGCCATGCTTTTTATCGAGAATATAGTTCTGAACGAAATTCCAGTTTGCTACAGCGCTATCAAAGTATTTTATATCATCTGTTAGCTGCCACGCATTTATCATACCTATTATAAATTCCGATTGTGGCCACCAATGCTTTTCGGCAATAAGATGCTTCTCTTTAGGGTCGTATTCATACCATAAGCCTCCATCTGTATCAACTCCTTCAAAAGTAGCATCAGCCATCAATACAGCATATTTCTTATAGGTATCTATCAATGCAGAATCTTCAATGGTTTCTGCACACCATTGTAGTAGCCATGCAGCCTCTATATCATGTCCATAAGAAATAACATCCGGTTTTTCTACCCATTCCTCATTAAAAAACAAATGAAGATGTCCTGTTTCTCCATTAATAAAATGATTATTTATGGTATCCAGTAATTCGGTTATCTTATTTTTTAACCCCTCATCTTTCCAAACCCTGTAAAGATTAGC